>FWPU01001374.1_pt1 | contig 73153 bp, 67 predicted proteins | sample 2228361 | NCBI WGS metagenome assembly FWPU01 (sample SAMEA103939777, study PRJEB20133) | metagenome | reverse complement strand
TATCCTTTCTGTAGATATCTCCAAAAGGACCATACCAGACCGTTATCATATCAAGGTCAATCGGCGTTGAATGGGCACCATGACGGTACTTAGGAGTGATGAATAAGAATCTATAACCCTTTTCCTTCATGAGAGGATGTTGGGTCTTCTTTAACTCATTCCAGTCTTTGACAATATTTCTCACCTGCCTCACCTCTGTGTTTAGTTCATCACTTTTTATGCCAAAATCCTCTGGCTGAATGGGTTTTAGAAAAGGGATATGTCTTGATACAATCACATTCGGCTCATAAAAGGTTGCATCAATAGGTTCCCGATAAACAGGCAGGTTCTCACCATGTTCAATGAACTCAGTCTCCTCCCTGTAAAATTCAAGTCTCCCTGACTTTGTGTACCAAGGCTTATCCTCATTCGTCTGCTCCCATCCAGCAACCTTTGGATATGTCCTTAGGTTTATTAATGAGGGAATTCCCTTGAGTGCCTTCTCATGGAGAGCCTTGAATGTATAACCCTTAAGTGCTGTACTCGTCTTTACGATCCTTTCAAGGTAAACCTCCACATTGTTTTTAAATACAAACCTCCAGTAGTCTTCAAACCTTCTGTCGCCTGTCAGTTCTCCAAGTTTCTTTGCAACACCAGCAAGGGTATCAATATCTCCAACTGTATCAAAGATTCTCTTTATTGGTGTTCTCGGATAGACTTGATTGAAGGGGTTCGTGACAGAAGCGCAGAGATCAGGGTGTTTAAACTCTGCCCATGAATCCACTGCAAAGACAACATCTGAATACTCACATGACATAGTCCACCACCACTCTGCCATGATAATAGCCTCAATCTTTGGAAGGGCATTCACCACGACCTCATAACTGCCCTTGCAGTTACCTATGAGGGAGTTACTGTTCGCAAACCAGACGAGCTTTGTTGGTGTTGGTATGTGGGTCTTTCCAGTGAATAATCTATTTCCGATTCTTAAGGGTTTGCTGTCATGGGCAAAGTAGTGAGCAGATTCAAACTTGAGATATGGCTTTACCCTGGCAAGTTTTGCAGGATCGAGTTCAATATCAAAGGGGTTTTCTATTATATACTGGGGAAGCCCATTGTATAGGGCAACCCTGTAATTTCCTGCATAACTTCCAGGAGAGCCACCAATATGTCCTATATTATTAGTGAGTGCTGCAATGAGGAATATCCCTCTATCTTTGAGGCTCGCATTAAAGAACTGATTTGGACCCATTCCTACTACAAATAAAGTAGATTTCTTATTCTTTGCTATTTCATGGGCAAGGTTCTTAATAGCATCCTGAGGTGCCCATGTTATCTCAGAGACCACCTCAGGAGTAAATTGTGATATATATTCCTGGAGGATATCATAAACAGGCCTCACCTCTACATCCTTTCCATCAACTGTCTTTACATGAAACCTTCCTGTGAGTGCTGGCTCTATATTCAATGCCTTAAAGTGTTTTCCCACAAGGTCACGATTAATAACAACAGGTTTTTCATTCTTTATGTCCCACATAACAAAGTCGCCCCATTCAAGCCTCATCTTTTCAGGAAGATATTGTCTCTCATGTTTAAATGGAGGAGGAGGGGTCTTTCCTTGTTCCACGACTGATAAGTAGTTTCTAAGTTCAGATGGTCTGTAATCCTTGATAATATCTGATGCCCTGAGCATCTGCATCGTATCGGTTCTTACAAGGAGTGGAAGGTCCGTAAAGGATTTCACAAAGTCAGTATCATAGAGTCTCTCCTTCATCAATATGTAGGCAATACCAAGCATCAGGGCATGATCAGTGCCTGGCCTGATTATAATGACCTCATCAGATTTGTTGGCTGTTGATTGATATTCGATTGTTATATTTATGACCTTTGAGCCCCTCTGCCTTGCCTCTGTAAGCCAGTGACCATCAGGCATCTTTGTGCTTATCCAGTTCATCCCCCAGAGCGTTATGAGTCTTGCCTTTTCAGCTATTGAAAGGTCAAAATCAACGGTCTGCTGACCCGTGACCATGGGATGCCCTGGTGGCAGGTCTGTATGCCATGAATAATTGTCAAGGTGTCTTGCACCAATCGCCTTATCAGGTTCTGTCTTCCTTATATGATTATCAAGGAGTGCCATCATATTTGCCATCCTCACAAATCCCATGAGCCTTGTTGCACCAAGTAAAGGCATGCCTCCCCTCATTTTAAGAACCTGCGTGCCTGCCTCCTGCATCGCCTCTACAGATGCAGGGTCATATCCCTGTCTGGTAAGATACCCTCTACCCTTCTCACCTGTATAAGTCTCTGTAATATTCATTATTGCCCTTGCAACGATTTCATATGCCTCTTCATGCGAGACCTTCAGCCATTTATCCTTTCCCCTCTGAAAGTATTTATCAGGTGGCTTACCTGTCTCTGAATCCCTTGGAAATCCTGCCTTAACCCAGTCATAAAAGCCCTTCCTGACCATTGTCGCCTTGACCCTTCTGTCGCCATAAAACCTCCTGTTAAGCACAATGCCCTTCTGACAGCATCGTGGCTCCCACCTGTGAGTTGCCATGTTACCATATGAATCAGTGGCATCCCCAAAACCGTATGTAGGGCCTATTCTCACAACAACTCCATTCCTCACATAAGCCCTCAGGAGACAATTGTGCGTGTCATTTGGTGCACACGTAAAATGATATATGCTGTCAAATCTGTATTTATCCCTGTAGATCTTCTCCCATCCCCTGTCAGGATAGTATTCAAGTGGATTGTCAATCTTTAAAGGTTGAAGAAAGGCAAGCCTCGGAGAACTCACTGCAAGTCCGGCAACACCAGTTATAGACCATTTAAGAAACTCCCTTCGATCAAAACCTCGCATAATCTATTCCTCCTTCATACAGGCTACTGAACAGACACCTTCTGATAAATCATTTAAGAATGCCCCCTTTAACTTCTCTGGCTTTATTGAAAGAAGTCTGCATTCAGCCTCCATATATGTATTTAAGAACTTACATACATGACCATAAAATGTTATCCCTTCCACTGCCTCTGAAAGTAAGTGAACCCATCTACCAGGATGAGATTCAAGGAATCTCTTTTGTGCAGAGATGCATATATTTAGATTCTCAGGTTCGTTATCCATTAGTGCCTTTGCCTCCTTCAATGTGAGAAGCCTCATAAACTCAAGCTCCATGGATATATGATCAGACCTCTCTTTATCAAATCCAAGACCAAAGGCAGTGTAGAATCCGGCTATGTCAGCCATCTCATTATAAGCACTGAATGGATTATGGTATCTGCACTCGTGAAGAAAGCTGTGCCTTGGAGAGATGAGTCCCTGATAGAGATTCCCCACCCTTTCCATGTCGATGTTTCTTGCCTCAACAACAGCGTCTATAATGGGACTCATATCAACCTCTCTGACCTCGGGATGAGATATCAGGGCATCCCTGATGATCGCAAAGAGTTCACCACTCTTTACAAATTCAAAGAATTCAGTGGAAGGCTCTATAAAGGCATATGAAAGCACCTCATACACAAGGCTCCTCTTAAAGGCACTATCGGCTTTTGTTTTACTTTTTACCTTAAATCGTGAGTCCTGATTTTTGATCTTTGATCCTTGATTTTTGATCTTATTATTCATTCCCATGTCCTCGGTTTCACACCTGCCTTTGTATAGATATACATAATCACGTGCCATATCTCCTCATCATCAAGCTCCTCACTCCAGCCAGGCATTGCGCTCTTGAATTGTTTATCCTTAATACCCCCATCCCTCACCCTCCAGTAGACATAGGAGAGGGGCAATTGTGCAATGGTGCCGGGCTCTTTGAAGTTAGTCGGTGGAGCAGGATACTTGATTGCAGATGCCATGGGCCCCTTACCATCTGCATGCTCGCCATGGCATACAAGACAGTTGTCTTCATATATCTTCTTTCCTTCATTTATACGCGCCTGATCCCATCTGTTAAAGTCAGCCGCCCATTCAGGAACCTCAAGGTCAACCACCCATTGCGGTGGTGTTGGATGGGGTGTAAAGAGTCTTGGTGGAGGTTCATATGATGTCCTTACCTTTGCATAAACACCATAGGCAATAAAGACAGGAAGTATCAAGAGCACCCCCCATCTGATTGCAGGGTTAATCTTTCCACCTGTTATGAGATTCAGGGCATACTTAATCTCCTCTATCCCTCTGTCACTGAGGGTTATGTGGATAACTGCACCTGCTATGATAAATAGCATGTAAAAATTCACAAGTGGCGTAGGCAGACCCGCCACATATCTCATAATGATATATGAGCCTATGATAATTATGAGAGCTATCAACCATGATGGGATTACTTTTCTCTCATCACCCATATGAATCCTCCTTCCTTATTCTGGTGACTGTATATCCCCTATCCTTACAGTTGGCCTTCCGCCAAGGCTTTGCAGATATGCGATTACTGCTGTTATCTCTGCATCATCAAGATATGCAGGTGCCTTATTGGCTGGTGGCATAACATCTGTGCCATTGTATAGAAAGATAGCCATTGTCTCTGCATCCCTCTCAGCGCCTATCCTTGAGAGGTCAGGACCCCTCAGTTCCTCACCAACTACACTATGGCATACGCCACAGCCTGCCCTTTTGAATATCTCCTTCCCTGAAATCGCAAGCTCCCTGGGTGTCATGTCACGAGAAAGGGTCTTCCTCTTTGGTGCCTCCCAGGCAGACTGAGGGATTGAATTTCCGAACCATGCATAAAAACCTGTAACCATCAATGCAACAATTACAAGTCTTGTGCCTGCCTTCATCCCTTTCCTCCTTTATCTTCCCCTTGGGGGAATCTACTTCGTTTCTCAACCCCTGTGAACCTGAATACAAAACCTATCAATATCAGAAAAAGGATCGTGATCCCTGATATTACAAGCGTGGCCCTACCCATGGCAGGCAATCCTGCATACCTTGATGTATCCTCAAGCACACCATAGATATGCCAGTTAAGCCTTGCAGCAGCCCTTCCGTATCCAAGTAATGCCATTGCCCATACATTTGAGACGGCAACAGCTATTAAGGCATATTGAGACCTCGGCGGCATCTTGCCCCACTGTATCTCCTTTATCCTCTCTGCACCCTTAAGGATAAGGCCGTCAAAGAGATATATGAGCCCGATGGCAGGTACCATAAAGAGGAATGTGTATATTGAGAGCCTTATCCTCGTTACAGACGGCACCTTATAACTGTAATAAAGCACCACCATATTGACTATTACAACAAGCAGTATTATCGCCCATTGCACTGATATATAACCCTTTCTGCCATCAGGTATAATCCTACCAGCTCGTCTGTTCAGGAGGAATGTGAGTATAACACCAAGGATGGCTATATTGACGGCAACTATCTTTGGAGCCATTATTCCGATAGTGCCAAATATGGGGTGTGTCCCGCCTGCAAGCTCCTCCAGAGATGCAACCCATGCCCGTGGTGTTGCCCATACAGCAAAGGTGAAGATCAACCCCCAGCTTAGATAGGGGATATATCTTTTATACCTCTCTGAGCCCGGTATCCTGTCAAGACCAAGCCAGAGGTAATAGCAGATCCCTATATATATGACAGCAATGACAATAGCCTGCAGTAGCCATATCTTTGAGAGTGCACCACCCATGAATGTTATCCCCATCTGAGCGTTAAACCTGTATATCTCCATCCCGAAATAGTAGCCTGCAAATGGTAGGAAAATCATTGTTACTACTCCAATAAATGTGCCTGTATATCCCATCCAGTCATAATGTGCCTTTTCCTTATCTGTATCTGCTGATAGATATTTGTATGCTGCATAGGCAGCACAGATGAACCCACCAAATGAAACATTGGCAATGAACCTGTGGATATTTATAGGCCAGAACGTAAGATTAAAAATGGCATCCTTAAGACCTACTATCTTCCCTCCTGCATCAACACCCGAAGGGCTCATATGAAATGATGCCCATGAATTGGCTGTCATCATCACAAGGGTTCCAAGGATATTAAGAAGAAGACCGAGCATAATGTGCTGTGCCTTCTTCTGCCCCTGAAGCCTATCCCATGTCACCCAGTATATGAAGAGTGTTGTTGATTCAAGGAACACGAGTATGGCAAAGACAGCATAGGTCGGTTTGAATCCTGCTGTCATGTAGTTCATGAATCTCGGGAAAAGGAGGTAGCTGAAAAGTGTAAACAGACCACCAAGTATGGCAGTTATAGAGTATGAGATGGGAAGGAGCCTTGCAAAATCCTTTGCCAGTCTGTCAAGCCTTTCATCCTTCCTTACATAACCTGCTATCTCGATTATCAACACAAAAACAGGAACAGCAAGTATAAATGCTGCAAATAAGAGCATTGTCTGTGCAAGTATCCATATAAGATTCCTTGCACCGATGACAGGGAAGTCCCTGTAGTCAATGCCTGCCTTTGAACCAATATAGATACCGATAGTGGCTATCAGGAGTCCGATAAATAACGAAGTCTGTTTCTTCAACCAGCCAGCCATCAAACACCTCCTTTATAAGGCAACATCATTTAGAATTTGTCCTGTGCATCCCGTATGTTGTCTTGAATTCGTCTATTAATTCAGAGGTTATAATATCAACCCCTCTTTCCCTTGCCTTTGTCTCGATAATCCTCACCACCATGGCCTTCATAAATGCAGGGACATTCTTTATCCTCTTCTTTGCCCTTTCATCCCATACAAGCTCTGTCTCGATGTTACTCTTCAACCTCACCTTTTCTCTGTTGGACGGTGTGTATGTACATAAAGGGTCTTCTTCCATAAAATCGTCTTTATCTATCAGTGCCCTTGCCCTGCATCCTCCGCATATCCCAACATATTCACATCTACCGCATCTGCCATCATATACTTCTTTTCTCAAGAGATTCAGATACGGAGACTCTTCCCAAATATTGACAAGAGACCGCTCCTTCACATTTCCAACAACAAGAGGCATATAGGGACATGGTGTAACATTCCCTTCAGGGTCTATCCTCATATAATGCCTTCCTGCAAGACACCCCCTTGTACCCTCAGGTATGTCAAGGCCCTCCTCATAGAGAAACCTGTAAATATGGGGTGCACACCTTGCCTTTACCATCACTCGCTTCTCTGAAAGAGATACCCTGACAATCCTCCTCAGGGCATCCTCATAGTTGTAACCTGATATATCTGTCTTCATAGCCCTGCCTGTGCAGACAAGAAAGAAGAAGTTTACCACCTTCACTGATAAGGAGATGCCGAGGCTAACAAGGTCTTCTATCTCGTGAAGATTCTTGTCGGTTATCGTTACATCCATCTGCGTCTCCATGCCTGTCTCTTTTGCCTTTCTTAGGGCAGAGATAGACATCTCCCATGCACCCTCAAGACCACGGAATGAGTCATGGTATCGTTTATCTGTGGAATCAATACTTATACCAATACCCTTCAATCCTGCCTCTTTCAATAGCCTCTGATTCTCCTCTGTAAGAAGGGTGCCGTTTGAACCAAGGACGTTTATAAAACCTGCCTCAGAGGCATATCTTACTATCTCAAATATGTCCTCTCTCATCATGGGCTCACCACCGCTCAGGATAAGCATGAGATGGGTATTCAGGTAAGAGAGTTCATCTATAACAAACTTTGCCTCTTCAGTTGAGAGTTCTGTATTTTTAGCCCCAAGTTGTGAGTTAGCATCTAAATAACAATGGGGACACAGGAGATTACATCTCTCTGTCAGATTCCATGAAACGAGATACGGCTTATAGTCACTCACAGATCCCACCCTTTAAACTCCTTGTGTCTTGTTACGTAGACATTGCATGGCGAAAATCTCAATACATTCTCTGTAACAGAACCAATATCCATGCCATCAACAAAATGCCTTCCTGTCCTTCCGAGGAATATCAAATCAGCCTTCACATCCTTAGCATAATCACAAATCCTCTTATAGATATGACCCTCAAGAACCCTCTTAATTGCCTTATCTTGTCCCTTTCCCCTTGCCCCTTGCCCTTCAAAGACCTCCCTCTCAGCCCTGTCAAGTATCATCCTGCCCACCCGTGCGAGACCTTTATCAATAAACTCATCATGAATCTTCTCTTGTTCTTTTGTATTAAATGAAAAGCCATCCCTGTTAATCAGGGATTCCTTCAACCTCCCGAAGACATCCTTGTGCAGGGCAGAGTCAAAGACATAGACAAGGTGAATCTCTGCATTGTATTTATTAGCAAGCAACATCGCCTTCCTTAATGCATTGATTGCTGTTGAACTCCCATCAAGACATACAATGAATTTTGGAGAATGAAGATCAAGTGATCCCTTTACAACAAGAAAATCCATGTTATTATTCCTTATCACCCTCAGACAAACACTTCCGATAAAACCTTTACCGTTGCTATTAAATCCTGAAGAGCCAATAACTATAAGGTCTGCATCCATCTCTCCGAGAATGTCATTCAGTGCCTTGAAGTTTTTGCCCTCCTTAACTATCGGCTTAAAATCTATCTGTGAGGCACGAAACATATCCTCAAGAGGTTTCATGTATGAAAGGGATATCTTCTCCATCCCAACATTTATAAGTGTGTTGTGTAGCTTTCTCTGTTTTAAGAGGATATCTTCTCTCTGAAACTGTGGTGGTAGCGTTGGCTCCATTATCCTGAAGGCTCCCTCATGCATAAAGGCATTATAGACATGAGCACCTATCACTTCGGAGCCAAAAGAGCTTGCGATATTCAAGGTGATATCAGATGCAACAGATGAGAGCTCGCTATTGTCAAAACAGAGGATTATCCTTTGCAATCCATCAGGCATACGATATAACCCTTTAGTTGATATCTCGATTATATTTAATCAATTAACGGATTGCAGTAACTTTAGTTACAATGGGATAAAAAAGAAGGTGGGATTAACAGTATCGTAAGGAATATTTCTTGTTCATTAAATCATTTAATTTGCGTTTATCTATCTTAAAGCCCCTGATACCTGTTTCAATAATAATGTCTTCTTTCTTTAATTTAGACATGGTTCTTGAGACAACCTCCCTAACCGTTCCTGTTATAGAGGCAATGTCCTGATGGGTCAGTTTGAGAAGAACGATATCCTCTTCAGGTGATTTCTCCTCTGCCAGCCTTAGAAGTGCGGTTATAACCCTCTGCTCAACATCCCTGAACGTAAGATCCTCTACAAGATTAGAAAGATACCTTATCCTACCACATAGTCCTGCAACGAGTTTCTTGCCAAAATCGCCCATATTACCGAATAGAACCTTCTTAAAGTAATCCTCTGGAATGGCAATCAGTGTTGAATCCTCAACAGCCACTGCGTTTACAAGGGATTTACATTTATTAAGAACAGGCACACAGCAAAAATAATCCCCCGGCCTCATCATCCTGATCACAAGTTCCCTACCCTCCGTAGAACTCTTAAATAATTTTATTGTCCCCTTCCTGACAACAAAGAAGAACCTCACAGGGTCAGATTCTGTAAACAATGTTTGATTTTGAGCGATATTCTTGATCTCCACCTTTTGTTCTATAATGGCAATATCTTCTCTATCCAGACCAGAAAGGCAGGGTAATTTACGCAGGTCATGTATTACATCAGAGGTTAGATTCATGTGGAATAGACTAATGTTTTGATATTTTTTTTGTCAATATTGGAGCCTATCTTTGGTTGTTCTATGAAATATATTTTGGGCATAGGATATGCCCCTGCTGAGGATGGTCGAAACTGCAAGGATAGCCTCCTCTATGGTTCTCTCTAACGTTGATTCTTCTCTCTTTGGAAAAGGAGAAAGCACATATCTCTCTGGAGACAGCCTTTGAGAACGGCCTATTCCCATCCTGAGCCTTATAAAATCCTTTGTTCCCAAAATCTTTATTATCGATTCCACACCACGATGACCACCAGATGAACCATCCCTCTTTATTCTGATAACCCCCAGGCCAAGGTCAAGGTCATCGTGAACAACAAGAAGATTATCAATATCTTTATCCTTAAACCTGTCAGAAGCCGCCCTTATGGCATAACCACTTCTATTCATAAACGTAAGGGGCTTCAAGATGATTGCCTCTTCTCCCTCTATAATGCCCTTTCCATATACATAATTCTTTGTCCTGTATCTTAACGGAATGGAAAATCTCTTCGATAGTGCATCAATAACCATAAACCCGATATTGTGTTTTGTCCTTTCATATTCCTTACCAGGATTACCAAGGCCAGCTATAAGCCACATTGTCAATTTTACTTCTCTTTCTCTTCTTTCTTAGCCTCTTCCTTGGCCCTCTCCTTTACAAGCTCAGGCTCTTTAATCTCCTCCTCAGTAGGTGCGGTCACGGCCTCTTTCACTTTTGGCTCAAGAACGGTAAGGAGAACCTCATGAGGGTCTGTCAGGATCTTTACACCCTTTGGAGGTTTAAGGTCACTAACATGAAGGGAATGTCCGATCTCTATAAATCCTGCATCAACCTCGATACCCTCTGGTATCTGTGTTGGCAGACACTCCACCTCAACCTCTCTCAGGTGATGCTCCATGATGCCACCCTTTTTTATACCTGCAGGCTCCTTCGTTATCACTACCGGAATCATAATACTTATCTTCTCCTTAAGTGATACCTCGATAAAGTCTACATGCAGGAGTTCGTCAGTCACAGGGTTGGTTTGATAGTCTTTAATAAGTACAGGGTGGTTATGAGTCTTGCCATCTCCATTGCTGAGCTCAATATTCAGAAGGGTATGTTCTCCAACCCCTGAGGATATCAATTTCCCTATATCTTTTCTCTGGAGTTTTATTGGGGTGGATTGACCCTTTGAATAAATAACAGCAGGCAGAAGACCCTGCCTCCTCAGTCCCCTTGCACCGCCTTTGCCAATCTCCTGTCTCTTTTCTGCCTTTAATAAAATCTTTTCCATTTTACCTCCTCACCATATCTGTGTTAATCAGTGCTTTATATCTGTACTAATCTGTATCTTTAATCAAATAAAGAACTCACCGACGTCTCCTCATGTATCCTCCTTATCGCCTCACCAAGCAGTGGAGCAACTGAAAGGACAGTAAGCCTTTTACACCTCTCCTGCTTGTTATCCATTGGTATTGTATTTGTTACGATCACCTCTTCAAGCTCTGATGCATTAATTCTATCAAGTGCAGGCCCTGAAAGCACTGCATGCGTACAGGCGGCTATAACACGCCTCGCACCATTATCCTTGAGTGCTGAAACCGCCTGAGTAACCGTTCCTGCTGTGTCAATCATATCATCCAGTAAGATAGCGTCCTTCCCTTCAACATCTCCTATCACGTGCATCACCTCTGCTACATTTACCCTCTCTCTGCGTTTATCAATAATAGCAAGAGAGGCATCAAGCCTTTTTGCAAATGCTCTTGCTCTTTCAACACCACCAGCATCAGGAGAGACTATGACTATATCATTTGTATACTTCCTTCTAACATATTCTACGATAACAGGGGCTGCATAGAGGTGGTCCACAGGGATATTAAAAAAACCCTGAATCTGCCCTACATGAAGGTCCACCGTAAGCACCCTGTCAGTGCCCGCTGTTGTAATCAGGTCAGCCACCAGTTTTGCAGAAATCGGAACTCTGGGCAACACCTTTCTATCCTGACGGCCATACCCGTAATATGGAATAACCGATGTAATCCTTCCAACAGAGGCCCTTTTAAAGGCATCAAGCATAAGGAGCAACTCCATAAGGTTATCATTAACAGGATGGCAGGTGGATTGTATTAGAAATACATCAGAACCTCTCACATTCTCATTTATCTGAACCATTATCTCTCCATCACTGAATGTTGATATTGTTGCCTCACCAACAGGAACATCAAGATAATCTGCTATCTCCTCCGCAAGTTTTCTATTGGCATTACCTGTGAATAATTTAATCCCTTCTGGCATCGCGCCTCCCTTTACATACTGAGAACTAAATTGAGCGATTCCTGATCAAAATAGAGAAGGGGAAAGACTGAGAAAATGAATTGCGACACCTTAAGTGAGACTTACATATGCCATAGGAACACTCACCTATTTGGTGAAATAATCTCCTGTTGCTGAATACTTTAAGAAATCCTGTCGCTTTATTCATTTTTGAAGGCTTTCCCCTTCCCAGAAATCATAGAAAATCACTCAACTTAGGTCTAAATTTTTACTGGGGCGGGAGGATTCGAACCTCCGAATGGGAGATCCAAAGTCTCCTGACTTACCGCTTGTCGACGCCCCAATTAAACCATTCAAGTAGTTCAAATCGTTTGAACCGTTCAAATTCCTTTGTATTTTTAATCTTCTTCGGTTATTGTGTGGACAACAGCTGTCCAGAAATCTCCAAAACTCTTTGATGCCTCTTCAGCCCTCTTTCTGGAATCAAACAGACCAAAGACCGTTGGTCCGCTACCGCTCATTAACGAAAACACAGCACCTTCTCGCAGTAATCTCTTCTTTATCTCAGCAATTACAGGGAATGCCTTTAAAGAGACTGCCTCAAGATCGTTTAAGGCAGCATCATTATATCGTGATATACAGGGTATATCAGCCCCTTTAACACAATTGACAAACTGTTCAATATTATCAACATTATCGCTTTTTTTTGTCAACTCATCCCTTGAATGCCCTGTACCTGTTAAAAGTTCATGACCAGAAAAGTTCTTGTATGCCCATGCTGTTGAGATATCAAAAGGAGGCTTTACTAGTAAAAGATGAAGGAGACTGTCTGCTTTGCATCTGATAACCCTCTCTCCCCTACCCTCTACAAATGAAAGGGCACCATGAAGAAAGAATGGCACATCAGAACCAAGCCCTTCAGCAACCTTACAGAGTTCGGTATCAGGAAGATGGAGTGACCATAAGACATTCAATCCAATGAGTGCTGTCGCAGAATCACTACTACCACCTCCAAGGCCTGCACCCACTGGGATATTCTTTTCAAGCTGAATAGTTGCACCTCCTCTGACGTTATATCTATCCTTCAACAGTTTCATTGCCTTATATACAAGATTCTTCTCAACAGGAATGTCCAGATTGCTCCTCAGGGTTATATCGGTTGAGGTACTAAATTTAAGCACATCATAAAGGGTAACCTTATGAATAAGGCTCCTTATCTCATGATAGCCATCATCGCGTAAGCCAATAATCTTCAAAAACCAGTTTATCTTTGCAGGAGCCTTTAAGGTGATGGGACTGTCATCTGTCATTCTTTATTCTCAAATCCTGAATCTTCTTCTCAACCCTTTCTTTAAGACCCTTTTCCTTTTCATGAAACTCAAGGGACTTCTTCCATGCCTCTATGGCAGCATCTTTATTATTCAATTTCAGATAGATATCCCCAAGGTGTTCAAATATTATAGGGTCATCTTTAACCAACTCAACAGCCTTCTTAATCTCCCTGAGGGCATCATCATACATACCCTTTTTATAGTAGACCCATCCAAGGCTATCACGGATATAACCACTGTCAGGCTCAAGTTCTATAGCCTTTTTAATCAGATCAAGGGCAAGGTCGAGCTTTATCCCTCTATCAGCGTATGTATAACCAAGATAATTGAGAGCATCAACATGATCGGGATTTATCTCGAGTGTCCTCTGAAGGTATTTAAACATCTCATCATGCCTCTCCATCTTTTCATAGACCACAGCGAGATTGAAGGTTAGCTCATCATTCTCAGGTGCAATCGAGAGGCCCTTCTTTATTGTCTCCTCAGCCTTCTGGTAATCCCTCATCTCAATATAGATGAAGGCCATATTCAGATATATATTCGGTTCATTGGGCTGACTATTAAGTAGTATTCTGAATTTCTCAATGGCCTCCTCATACCTGTGCATTGTCCCTAGAAGCATGGCAAGAAGGCTTAATGCATCTCTATTGTTTGGCTCTACCGAGATAACAGTGTTCAACTCTACTTCTGCCTCTTTATACTGTTTATTATTTATGTAAAGCCGGATGAGAATCATTCGTGCCTCTATATCCTCAGGTACTATCCTTATGACCTCGGTTACCTGTTTAATGGCCTCATCCATCACCCCATGAGAGATATAAAGGCCTGCAAGCCTCTTCCTCGCCTCCATGTAATAAGGGTTAATCTCTATGACTTTTTTATAGTTTAAGATAGCCATATCAGTGTCTTTAAGCTTCTCATAGGCAACACCAAGCATGAAATATCCTACAGCCATTGAAGGATCAAGCTTAACAATCTCCTCAAACTCTCCGATAGCCTTTTTATACTCATCCATCTCAACAAAAAGCTTGCCGACGAGATACCTCAACGAAACATCATGTGGAGAAAATCCTATAGCCTTTTGTAATACCTCAACCGCCTCATTATTTCTGCTCTCAGCAATATATATACGTGCGAGATAAACATAAGGTTCGACCTCCCCAGGCTCTATATTCAGCCATCTCTTATACATCTCCTCTGCCTTTTGCATATCCTTATTCTGTGCATAAATCCTACCCAGGATTGAGAGAGCAGGTATATAATCGGGCTTCTTTTTAAGTGCAAGTTCAGCGATCTTTAAAGCATCATCAACCCTCCCTGTCTTCAGATATAATGCACTCAATTCTGTCATCAGATAGACCGATTCAGGGTCTTCCTTAAGGGCAAGTTCAAGATGGTTCAGTGCACTATCCCAGTCCTGAATAGTCTGTGCCTCAACACTACGGAGATATTGATAATAAGACTCCTTTGATGGTTCAGGAGTTATGGCCTTACCTGAGACAGCGCAGGAACTTAAAAATAGAACAAATAGTATCCCCCATCTCGAAAATGTCTTCATAAAATTATTATCGCACAGAGAATCACCAAATAACAATCTTATCAGCAACGTGGTTGCTAAATAGGTTAGCAAAATGATAAATTTACACTTAAATGATCAGCAACGTCTTCAAAAGGTTCAAGGATACAGGAATTCTCGTCATCGGTGACCTCATGGTTGACCGTTATGTCTGGGGAAAGGTAAAAAGGATCTCTCCAGAGGCTCCTGTTCCTGTTGTAGAGGTATCAAATGAAAATCTCCTGCCAGGTGGTGCTGCGAATGTAGCCAACAACCTCATATCACTTGGGTGTAAGGTCTTCATATCAGGTGTTATCGGAAAGGATGAGATGGGTAGAAGATTAATGCAAATGCTTGAAGAAAAGGGGGTCAAGACAGAAGGAATAATCGTAGATGATAATAGACCCACAACCATAAAGACCCGCATCATAGCGCATAACCAGCAGGTTGTAAGATTCGACCGCGAGGTAATGTCCGAGATTAATCGCTCAACCCTATCATCAATTCTTACCCATGTGAGAAATTGTTTACCCCATATTAAGGGAATAATAATCTCTGATTATTGTAAGGGTGTGATAACAAAAACCCTCATGAGAAAACTACTTGAGATGGTGGATTTAAAGAGATTTATTGCTGTTGACCCAAAGATAGGACACTTCGATTATTATAAAGGGGTCAGCCTTATCACGCCTAATATAAATGAGGCATCCTCTGGTTCGGGTGTTGAAATAACCGATGAAAAAACACTCGTCACAGCGGGAAAGAGTTTGATCGAGAAGCTAAGATGTAAAGCTGTCCTCATAACAAGGGGTGAAGAAGGGATGACATTATTTGAAGATAATGGTAAGGTAACACATATACCGACCTTTGCAAAAGAGGTATACGATGTAACAGGGGCTGGAGATACTGTTATTGCAACATTTACACTGAGTCATTGTGCAGGGGCACCACTTAAGGATGCTGCCATATATGCAAATCATGCCGCAGGTGTTGTTGTTGGAGAAGTTGGCACAGCGGTTATAAACAGAAATGAACTGATATGGAGTATAAGGAGGAGAGGATGATACCCTCAAAAAGGGCACAGTTAATAAAGCCTTCACCAACACTCTCTATTGATACAAAGGCAAAAGCACTTAAGGCCTCAGGAGAAGACATCATCAACTTTGGTGTTGGCGAGCCTGATTTTGATACACCTGACAACATAAAGGAGGCAGCCATAAAGGCGATAAAGGATGGCTTTACAAAATATACCCCTGTGGGTGGAATAGATGAGTTAAAGGATGCTATAATCGAGAAATTCCAGAGGGATAACAACCTCTTGTATGATAGAAACGAAATTATAGTATCATGTGGTGCAAAACATTCCCTTTATAACATAGCAGAGGCGTTATTCAATCCTGGAGATGAGGTCATAATACCTGCTCCATATTGGGTTACATACCCTGATCAGATAATCCTTAATGATGCTGTACCAGTTATTGTAAAGACAGAAGAGAAGAACTCCTTTAGACTAACCACCGACCTTATCAAGGCAAACCTGTCAGAGAAGACCAGGGCACTGATACTCAATTCTCCCTCCAATCCCACAGGCCTTGCATATGATAGAGAGAGTCTACAGAAGATTGCAGAGATGGCCATTGAACATGACTTCTATATTATATCTGATGAGATCTATGAAAAACTCACATATGATGGTTTTCAGCATATAAGCATTGCCTCCCTTGGAGAAGAGATAAAACAGAGAACTATAGTAGTTAATGGTCTCTCTAAATCACATGCTATGACAGGCTGGAGAATAGGCTTCTCAGCAGGTCCTAAGGATATAATAAGTGCCATGACAAAGATACAGAGCCAGTCTACATCAAACCCAACATCCATTGCCCAGAAGGCAGCCGTAGAGGCCTTGAGGGGTAGACAGGATTTTATCCCCATGATGGTGACAGAGTTTGACAAGAGAAGGAAGTTTATTATAGAGCGCCTTAATAATATGAAAGGATTATCATGCATCAAGCCGGTCGGAGCATTTTATGCCTTTCCCAATGTTTCATTTTACTATAATAAAAGTGGAGATGGAATTACCATTAATTCATCACTTGATCTCTCCGCATATCTCCTTGATAAGGCAAAAGTTGCTGTGGTTCCTGGTTCTGCATTTGGTAACGACAATTATATAAGACTTTCCTATGCTACATCCATAGATAATATAAAAAGGGGACTGGACAGGATTGAGGAAGCACTCGCTGTACTTCAATGAGCCCTATTAATAAAAAACCAAAAAATATTATAATATTTTAACGTCTTATCAAGATGAAGGATAAAAAGATGCTCAGACAGATGAAGATAGAGGGTCTCCTCTTTGATCCAAGAAGCAACATGTATATCCTGCTACTCAAGGAGGTCAATGGCCATGAGACCTTGCCAATCTGGATAGGTAAACCAGAGGCTGACTCCATCGCCCTTGCCATTGGTAAGATCGCTACACCAAGACCCTTAACCCATGACCTGCTAAAGAATGTAATATATGATCTAAATATGAGGGTAACAAAGGTCGTGATCACAGAGATAATTGATAATACATATTATGCAGGGCTTTATATAGAGAAGGAGGGTACAGAGTTCCCTATTGATTCAAGACCGAGTGATGCCATTGCCGTGGCCATAAGGGTAAATGCACCGATATTTGTAGATGAGAATGTGATAACCTACAGGAATAATGACGAGCTTGAAGACTGGTTGAAGAACCTGAAGCCTGAAGATTTTGGCAATGTCATGTAAGAAGTATTAAATGTGCTGACCCGGACCGAAGGCATCGTCCTTAAGAATCAGAAGTATGGAGAGGCTGACCTCATAGTCACCTACCTAACTCCTGACAGAGGCATAATCAATGCCTTTGCAAAAAGCCCTCGTAAGATTAAGAGCAGATTTGGAAGCAGTCTTGAGCCACTAACTCATGCAAGGATATCCCTGTGGGGTAAAGAGCAGTCAATCCCGAAGATCACACAATCAGATATCATAAACTCATTCAATCGCTTAAGAGAGGGCTATCATGATTTCATAAATATATCGAAACTTATCAAGGTTATGCTCTCCCTGATACCCGAGGGTATCCCTAATAAGAGCTTATTCGAATTCTTTCTCAGCATCCTTATCTTCATAGGCTCATCTGAAAAAGCCAAGAGGCAGACACTACATCTCGTATCCATGATACGTCTTCTTGCAATGATTGGTTCTGCCCCAAAACTTAATAAATGTGGTAGATGTGGAGGTAATGGTGTTAACTTCTATCCTGACTCCGGCACCATACTATGCAATAGATGTATAAAGGGTCATCATATAAAAGAACAGTCTATAAGGGTTAACGGCGATATCATCAATTTTTACACACATATTATTGAATGGCCTATTGAGAAACTATCAAGGCTCAAACCACGTGAGGACTTAATATCAACCCTCTCCACCCTCATTGACAGACATATAGAAGGGCTCAAGGGTGACAAGTTGTTGTGATTTACGAATATTTCAACAGGCTTTAAAGACCCTGTCTTTCTTGCTTTCTTTTTACAGATGCCAATTGGTCAAAGAAAAGAGTATAATATCGATGTTATTCCATCAAGGAGGTATAGAAATGAAAAGGTTTATCGTTGTTTTGCTAAGTTTACTTTTTCTTGCATCCACAGTCTCCGCTGACTCTCCAGAGACAAAACAGGTCACAGGCGTTGTTACATCCATTGATGTGAAAAGGGGTCTCATCACTGTCAGAAAGAAAGAGAGGGATATTGTTATCAACATCAACGATAAGACAAAGATCATAGAGTGTATTGAAAAGGATTCGATCAAAGACATTAATATTGGTAACAAAGTAACAGTTAAGTACAAAGAAGACAAGGAGAGCAACAGAGCCACTTCTGTAACGATTAAGTAGTGAAGCAAAAAGACTTTAGACTTTAGACTTTAGACTTTAGTCTTTAGTCTTTAGTCTTTAGTCTTTGATCTTCAAGCTTCTCTTTATCTGCAACTGCAACAAAGACAAAACTCTCAGGCTTAAGATATTTCTCTGCCACCCTCAGGACATCCTCCTTTGTAACAGTGTTAATATACTCATGGTATTTATCAATATAATCCATACCCAGTCCGTAATACTCAACAGCAACAAGGAAACTGGCTATTCTTCTACCTGTCTCTATCCTCATTGGAAAGCTTCCCGTAAGGAAGGATTTTGCATCCTCAAGTTCTTTATCTGAGACAGGTTCTTTCCTTATCCTCTCGATCTCCTTCAATATCTCCTCTATTGCCTCATCTGCTGATTCATTTTTTGTCTGGAGTGATATTTCAAATGAGCCGCCATGCTTCTTCGTAGAGAATGAACTGCTGATGTCATAAACAAGACCCTTCTCATCCCTTATATTCTGCATGAGTCTTGATGCAAAGCCTCCTCCACCAAGTATGTAATTCATCACTGATATAGCGTAGTAATCAGGATTATCCCTCCTTACACCAATATGCCCAACCATAATATTTGCCTGTGTAAGGTTCTTATCTATAATTAATATGCCACCCTCCCCTTTGATTAAAGGAGCAGATATATGTGGAAACCTTATATCCCTTTTAGCCCACTCTGAGAAATATTTCTTAATAAAGGATCTCACCTCATCAGGAGTTATGTCACCCACAACAGACATAATTGTGTTATTAGGAGCATAATATGACCTGTGGAAATTTATAATATCCTCTCTATTGATTCTATCAAGGGATTCTTCAGACCCCTGAACCAGCCTTCCATAGGGATGTTCACCAAATACCTCTTTCATGAATGCCTTTGAAGCAACAAATTCAGGGTCATCCTCTCCTGCCTTAAGTCTTCCCTTAATAAGTCCAATCTTCTTCTTTATTTCTTCTTCTGGAAATATTGGGTTTAAGATTATGTCTGACAAAAGGTCAAAACCAAGTGAAATATCCTTCTTAAGCACTGTAAGACTTACAGTTATATAATCATCACCACCTGATGACTCAAGTATTCCACCAACAAACTCTATCTCCTCATTTATCTGCTTTGCAGTCCTTCTTTTAGTCCCTGCTGTGATGAGTTCTGCAGTGAGATTGGAGAGTCCTGCCTTATCCTGTGGTTCAACAACACTTCCTGCCTTTATCCCAATATTAACAATTACCATGGGCAGGTTGTGTCTCTCAACAATAAGAAGTGTCAAGCCATTGTTAAGCACCTCCCTCTTGACATCAAGTGCATAAGCATAAGAAATGGGCAGAGAGTAAAGGGTTAAGAGCAGAGAGAAGATTAGAAGAAGCTTTACGCTGTTATTCCTGTATCTTTTTAATAAGTTCTTACTTCTCATCACTTCTCACTTCCAGTGGTATCAATATCCCTACTGTCCTGTTATCCTCTGTTAAATATTTCCTTGCCACCTTCTGGACATCCTGAGGAGTAACCTGCCTTATACCCTCAAGATACTTATCCTTCAACCTCCAGTCACCAAGAACCTCAAATATCCCTATCAACCTTGCCTGATAAAATATGGAATCCTGTGACATGATAAATTCAGCCTCTATACGGTTCTTCACCTTCTGGATCTCCCTCTCAGTGGGTGCCTCTTTTTTGATCTTCTCTATCTCCTCATATAATGCCATTTCAAGCTCTTTTATATCTCTTCCTGGTAATGGAGTGCCGTCGATATAAAAGAGAAACGGATACTTCTGGAGGTTACTGTATTCTGCACCTGCAGAAAGGGCAATCTGCTTCTCATCAATAAGTGATTTATAGAGTCTTGATGTCCTTCCATCCGAAAGTATATATGCAAGCACATCAATGGCATAACTGTCCTCATTGAATATATTCGGGGTTCTGTAGGCAATCAATATATATGGAAGTTCTGCCTCCTTCTTCAAATAAACTCTCTTCTCACCTGATTGCGGCGGTTCATTAAACTCCCCCATCTTTACATCCTCTCCAGAAGGGATATGACCAAACTCGTCCTTTATCATATGGAGGACATCCTCTATATCTATGTCCCCGGCAACCACTATGAAGGCATTATTAGGAACATAGTATCGCCTGTAATAATTGTAGAGGTCATCCCTTGTGAGATTCTTCAGATCAGACATCCACCCTATCACAGGCCATCTATAAGGATGGTTCTTAAAGGCAGTGGCTACAACCTCCTCCTGTAGCAGGCTCTGGGGACTGTCTTCATATCTAAGTCTCCTTTCCTCCATTACCACCTTTCTCTCTGACTCAACCTCATCCGAGTCCATTATAAGATTTCTCATCCTGTCTGCCTCAAGTTTGATGGAGAGATGTAGTTTTTCAGGTGAGAGTTTTTGAAAGTAAAAGGCATAGTCCCTGCTTGTGCCCGCATTATCAATACCGCCTGCCCTCTTTATAGTTCTTGAAAAATCCTTATGCTGATGCGTGCCTTTAAACATCATATGCTCAAGGAGATGACTGAGGCCTGTCTTACCTACCTGTTCATTAATTGAGCCTGCATGATACCAGATCTGAAATACAGCAAGTGGTGCATTTGGGTCTTTAAGGGCAATAATCTTGAGACCATTTGACAGGACTTCTTCATCTACAACTGTATCCTTTGTGGCCCATGCACACTGAAAACTAAGAACAGAAATGAGCCATATTATCAGAAATATGGTAATAAGGATTATCTTTCTCATAGCTGTAAATACTAACATAGTCTTAGAGGATGAGGTCAATACTTCCTTCGAATTGCGTGTGAGTCCTGCGTCATGCGGAATGCATTTAATAGGGTTAGAGGGTTCAAGGGTTCGATCTCACTCGAACCCTTGAACCCTTATGATCTTCACAAGCTATTTAAGAGATATTCACCTTTTTTATCTTTACAGGTTCGGCTATTAGAACCTGTAAGAATAGCCAATCGATATCTCCCATTGATCCATCTTAAGTTCTATTGTCTGTTGACCCGGCACCTCCAGTGTGTTTGGCCCTTCAATGCTATGCGAAAATGCACGCATAAGTGCAAAGTTCAATTCATGTTTGTTACCAAAACTCTTTGTGAATCCAAATGTTGCATGCTGTTCAATGACACCAGGAGCGAGGATATTGAAAGGCATTTCACTATCAGGAATGGGTTGTTCAGTAATGGAGTAACCAGCACGCCATGTCCAATCAGGACTGCTCTGCCACTGCATACCAAACTTATAAACAGTAATGTCATCCCATCCAAAGCCAGCACCGTCATCATCACCAAGCAGACTGGTCTGTAAATTAGGTAGCATTGGATTGCCAACCGAATCAACCTCACTGTAATAGATTTGTTGCACATCAACCACAAATATTAAAGCAGGTATAACCTTATATGCCAGCCCGATATTCCAGTTTGAGGGGATATCAAAATCACCCTGCTCTGCAAACAAACCGGCATAGTCATCGAATTCACTCATGAATATCCTGCTCTGGTAAGATGCACCAACAAACAGATTTGGCAATATCTCCCCAACATATCCGATTCTCCCACCGATACCATAGGAGCTATCGTGGCCGTTGTTTGCGATACGGTTAGGGTCGCTGGAAAAACCCATATCGCCCATAGCCTGTAAGCCTAATTGCTCAAATGCCTGATAGGCAAAAATAGGGCTAATACCCACTGCATGTTTAGGATTCAGTTTCCTTGCATAAGTAGGAACAACAAACAACTGCATTAAGTCCACTCCTGTTGACGAAACTGAAAAATCATAATATGTGTTTGTGTCATAGTCTGTATTCATACCGCCATTTCCATAGATGGATAGACCAACAAAATCATTGTTACTCAGACTCCAGTTTACACCAAAGGATGGTATCACAAACCAGTTGGAATCACTTTCAAATGTGCCTGGCATAAACCCAAAGGTGCCTGGGAAACCAGAAGGGTTACCCTCCACCGTATATTCCCTGTTTGGATTGAAGAAGGTGATACCAAAATCCAATCTCTTGTCCACAAATGCCATCCCGGCTGGGTTCATAGATACTGCGAGTGAATCAAGTGGCAGGGCAGTTCCTGCACCTGCAAGTGCCTTGTTTTTGATGCTATAGCCATGAGCAAAATAACCATTCGTTGCATAGGCACTCACCGCAAAGACAGATATAACCATCAGAACAAACGAACAAAACAGAAGACCTTTTAAAAGATTTAATACCTTTTGATGCATTTTACCCCCTTTTTTATTTTTTCTTTAGATAAAATATGAATACACCGCCTTCTTCCTTTGTCTCAAGGAGTTCATGCCCTGTCCTTTGGGCAAAGGCAGTAATATCAGACTTTGAGCCCTTATCCGTTGCCTCAACCTTTAATATCTGTCCTGACTCCATCTGCTCAATTGCCTTTTTTGTCTTGACAATTGGCATCGGGCAATTCAGACCCTTACAATCAAGTATCTTATCAGCCTCCATGGATAGCCTCCTTTTTGTCAAAAGTTTTAAAGAAAAGATGTTAGGTTAAGGTCAAGATGTCAGTTTAGTTAATTAGTTAGGAAGTTAGTCTTTCTTATCCATTCCATTAACCCAACTACTATACTGACTTGCTGACCTTTACCTTGCAACTAAATAAATAAACTTATATCTGCATCAAGGGCAAAGTTTAGAAACTCTGCTGCACCTGCCACCACAACACCATCAACAAGGTCCTCCTTCTTCACACCTGTCATCTCCATGGTCGGGGTGCAGGCGATCATCCTAACATCAGCCTCAATACATGTACTGACAAGTTCAGGGATGGATGGCCAGTTAATCTTTTTTATCATCCCCTTCATCATCGCCGTGGCCATTGGTGTCATTCCGGGAAGAATACCCAGTATGTTCGGAAAAGGCACAGGCGATGGCATAGCAGGATTGGCAACAGGTGCTACCTGGAGAGATGCATATTTCTTCTTATTTATAATATCTACCCCATAGAGCGTAAAGAAGATAGCGGTCTCCACATCCATTGCTGCTGCTGTTGATGCCAGTATTAATGGAGGATATGCCATATCAAGCGTCCCTTTTGATGCTATGATAGCCATTCTCTTCATCTTCTCTTCTGCCATAAATCACACCTCCTTACCGTGTTTAGTTTAAATTATGCAATTATGATGCCAGAATGCTTGGAACTTCATATTGAACCATTGCTGTCCAAGATATTTAAAATAATAGGGGTTAAATGCTGAATAAAATCAATCAGCGACACAAAGCTTCTTATGTTATGCATAAAACCCTTGTAGTCAAATTGCGGTATTCTTAATCCTCGAAAAGGTATTATTTTGTTTCAAATTGAAATAGGATATGAAACATTTTTTGTTTAGTGTTTCATTTTGCTACATTGTCTTTAATCTCCTCCATAAGGTGGTACGGCTTATTCCAAGATTTTTTGCCACCATTGACTTATTGCCATTATACCTCTTTAAGAGTTCCTGTATCTGCTTTCTCTCTATCTCATCAATGGATTTAGGCACATCATAAGCCTCGTTTGTCCCCGGCCTGTGCACGGATATGCTGAGCACAGAAGGTGGAAGACAAGTGGTATCTATCACGTCTCCCTTTGCCCTGATAAAGGCATGCTCTATTGCATTATCAAGCTCCCTGACATTCCCCGGCCAGTCATAATCAAGGAGTGCTGAGAGTGCATCCGGAGTCATATCTGTAATCCGAGGTCTATTAGGCATCTTCATGTGGCACTTCTCGAGAAAATGGCTTAGAAGTAGAGGAATATCCTCTTTCCTTTCCCTTAGTGGTGGAATGACCAGTGGAACAACACAGAGCCTGTAGTAAAGGTCCTCCCTAAATCTGCCATTCTTTATCTCTTCCTTGAGATTCTTGTTTGTAGCAGCTATCACCCTCACATCAACCTTTCTGGTCTTTGTATCACCAACCCTCTCAAACTCCATATCCTGAAGCACTCTGAGGAGTTTTGGCTGTAATGACAGGGGCATATCTGCAATCTCATCAAGAAAGATGGTTCCACCGTCAGCGAGCTCAAACTTCCCAATTTTATCCCTTATGGCACCACTGAAGGCACCCTTGACATGACCAAAGAGTTCACTCTCAAAGAGTCCCTCAACAATGGCACTACAATTGACCTTTACAAATGGTTTATCCCTTCTTCTGCTTTCGTGATGTATTGCCCTTGATACAAGCTCTTTTCCTGTTCCACTTTCACCCTCTATGAGTATTGCACAGTCTGTATCTGCAAGTATCTCAATCAACTCAAATATCTGTTGCATCTGACTACTCCTGCCAATTATGTTTGAGAACTTGTACCTGTCATTAACCTCCTTCCTGAGTTTATCTATCTCAGATATATCCCTTACAGTAGCAATCAGCTCAATACCACCTGAACTATCCTTTAAAAAAGCAGTGGTAATATATACAGGGATGGTCTCCCCATCCTTCTTTACAATCCTTTCATTTACATTCGCCATTCCATAGCCCCTCTGGAGGGTGTAGGAAAAGGGACAGTTTTCACCACAATTATCAGCTCTGAGGACCTCTTCACACCTTAGGCCCATCACTTCTGACTCTTTTAGCCCTGTGAGGTTTTCCATTCCTCTATTGAAACTCGTTATCCTGAGGCTCCTGTCAACTGTAAATACACCATCCGCAAGACTCTCAATGATTGAATCAACCTTGCCCTTCTCCTGTGCCAGGATAATGTTGCTCTTCTTCAGTGATTCGATTACCTTAATCGCCTCGCTCATTGGTCTGAAGTTCTCTATTATTCCCAGCAGGCGCCCTTTCTCATCAGACAGTGGAGCCACATTCAAACACAGGGGTAGTGTAGATTCACCATCTTTATAAAGATTGATATTGATAAAATGTGAGGTGCTGTTGCACCTTCCATCTGTTGAATCAACCGGACAGTTATTCAAACAGAGTTCCGTCTTTATTATTTCATTACATAACTTTCCCTCTACAACAATATCTTCTCTTAAACTTAGAAGTTCCCTTGCCATCTTATTGAGAAAGACAATCCTTTTGTCCAGTCCTATAACAACTATCCCCTCTGCTATGCCCTCAAGAATGGCAGGATAAAGAGATTCTGCTTTCTTCATCTGCAAGCAACTCATCTTTTGATTTAAAATTTATTTAATTTATTTTACCATAACATAGAAAACAATAAGGTATTGATATATCATGAAGAAAGAGTCATACATTATCAGACCTGAAGATGAGAGGCAGAGGCTTGACATATTCATCTCTAAGAAGACCGGCCTGTCTCGTTCATATATCCAGAGGCTTATCAGAGAAGGTAATATCTCTGTAAATTCAACAACTGAAAAGACAGGCTACATGCTCAAAAGAGGCGACAGGATTGAACTGGCCATTCCTGAAAAAGAAGAGCCAGGGCTCATCCCTGAAGATATCCCGATTGAGGTCATCTTCAATGATCCGCATATTACAGTAATCAATAAACCACCAGGTATGGTTGTATATCCATCTGCAGGACATATAAGAGGGACATTAATGAATGCCCTGATTGCAAGAGTAGAGAGGCTTGCCTCAATCGGTGCACCTCTAAGACAGGGGATAGTACATCGTCTTGATAAAGATACTTCAGGACTTATTGTGATTGCAAAAGATGATAGTGCCTATCTAAACCTGATCAGACAATTTCAGGAGCGAAAGATTGAAAAATATTATATTGCCATTGTATATGGTATCCTTCATAAAAAAAGGGGAGAGATCAGAAGCATCATCGGCAGGTCAATCTCTGACAGAAAAAAGATGTCAACAAGAACAAAAAAGGGCAAAGAAGCAATTACACAGTACGAGGTGATAAAAGAGTTTAAGATAGCCTCGCTGGTGAAGGTTAGATTGATCACAGGCAGGACACACCAGATAAGGGTGCATCTTGCCTCGATAGGACATCCTGTATTAGGGGACAGGACATACGGGAGAAAAAACCTTATACGGATAGGGAAAAGGGAAGTAATATTCAATCGTCAGATGCTACATGCATGTAGTTTGAGATTTAAACACCCTGTAACAGATGAGGATGTTGAATTTACAGCACCACCTCCTGAGGATATGAGAAGAGCCATTGAGGAACTGGAAAGGGTTAACCAGTGTGGATGAACACCATTAGGTGCTGAAAATTCTGTTATCTTATATCCTGTGATATTCTCAAGACAATCGTTATTCTTCTTTATATATTTATATATCTCCGTCCTTGAAAATTTACCATCCTCAATATTCCTTGAAAACCAGTTATGTGCCCATCCACCATGAGAGCCTATAATCCCGTAATCCTTAATAGCATTGGCATAATCTTTCCCTTTATTGCATGCATCAAAACCTAAACCATCTCCTAATTCATCCCTAAATTCACCAGCTGTTATGTGAATAGAATATTGTATATCCTTTCGCAGGTATCCCTCTCTCAACATAATTGGAATACTCTTCCAATCAGAGTTTGCATCAATGTGCCAGTTTATCACTAAGCCACCCATTCCATAATATGTATTAACGAGATGAGGAATCTTTACTGTCTTAAATAGAAATGCCCTAACAATAGCCCTCAATAAAAGGTCATCTGAGTAGCCCTTAAGGTGTCCGAGGGGAAGATTTACATAAAGCACCTTTCCTTTACCCCACTCCCTAATTGTTATAACAGGGAATTCTTCTCCTTTTTGAGTGAGTGCATAGGCATATATCTCCATATTACCCGTGTTATCCCTTAATTCATTCCTCGCTATTGGATATTCAAGTGTTCCGTATGCATAACCACCGATGAGAAAACCCTTTTCAACTTTTCCTGATGGTATCTCAAGAAAATCCATGTTCTTTTCATCCGTGAGTTTTATATGCCCTACTGTATAGGCTTCATCATATAGGATGTTGTAACTTATGTAATTTATTCCTGTTACATCACTAAACATGGCTTCATCATAATATGCACCCTTTCTATCTTTAATGCCCGCATCATATATAACCGCTATATTTCCACCAATCCTGAGATAATCTTTTATCCATAGCCTTGTCTCCTCGGGTAGTATTTGGTTAAGACAATCAGGGAATATTATAACAGGTTTGCTCATTGCTACATCTTGAACACTCAACGAGAGGAGGTGATTTACATTTATCTCATAATAAGGCACCCCTTCTTCCTCCAGAGCACTTTTATATGCCTTAAGGACATAGGAATAGTTAACAAGAAGTGTAGGATTATATGTTATGAGGATGCCAATCTCTTTTGCCCTCGATATCCTCATTGTCCTATAGACGAGGTTAATGCTATAGAATAAAAAAAGTATGATGGCGATAAATACTGTCAAGATAAAAATCTTCTTCATATCACTAACCCTGTTCCTTCTGTCATTACATAACCATAGATTATTACATTATCACTGAGTATGACTCCCTTTTCCCCTATAACTGATTTTACCTTACCAGAATCTCCAATCCTGACATTCTGCCCTATTATCACCGAGCCTTGAGAAAATATATCTCCTGTAACTGTGGTTCCTCTGCCAATCTCTATATCCGCCTCTGAGAAGATGTTTCCAAAAACTGTTGCATTGCCTTTAAGAATAAGATTACCATAAGTCTTTATACTACCCATAAAGGTGCAGTCCTTCTTAATAATCAGCCCTTTCTTAACAATAATATCCTTTTCTATCTTAGTGAAGGGTGAGATCATCAGGTAATCTTTATTGCCGTGAAGAGACTCATCTGATGCCTCGGGTTTATCTTCTTTATTTATGTAGGTCATTATTGGCATACCATATAATCGTCTAAACCTGCATTCCTTACCTATTCTAAGTCCACACCCTGAAGACACACTTATTCCGAGATTGCACCTATCACTAATCTCAACCTCTCCTTCTGCATCTGCCCACCTTATGATAGTGACCCCGCTTGAGAATGATAACCTTCCATCACAGGCTATCGCCCTTAAAACATTTTCATAACCAATGGTGGCATCACTTCTCACATAAATCTCCTTATTAAATCTTACCCTCTCATCGGTGACGAGATCCCCTAATATATAAAGGATATGTTCATAACTCTCGCCTCTATTTGTCTTCTTTGTTTGTGCTATCTCTACCATTTCATTCCTGGATAGTTTAACATCTCTAAGCCCCACATCTGTATCTGCAGGAATTGCATTCTTCAAGATGGCCATGAATGACCTTCCAAAGTATCTCGGCTCTTTTGAATAATCCATATTAATGAAGTGGGATGATGCATCTTTTGGTCTTAACAACTCCAATATACCTAGGATGAAAGGAATTAAGAGTAGTATAGCCATTTATTTAGCGTCAACCTTTCTGAATCGCATCGTTTTTTGCCATAATGTCTTTCTCCTCGTTATTACATCAATCACTGCGTCAAGAAAGCCAAGCGATACATACCATATATTAAACAGAAAGTTAAAGAAGAGAAATGGAAGTAGGAGTATCCTGTTTGTAGCACCATCAAGCATAGAGGCTACTGCGATCTGGTAAAAGGGTGCGAAATTGCCAAATGTATTATAGGCAGGTATAAATATTAGAATGATGATGCTTTGCATGATCTGCATCTCTCCAATGAAGAATAGGACCATGGAATCCACTATCCCTGTGAGGAGTATGAATGGTGTTGCGTAGATAAAGAGTAAGAGGAGCCCGTCTATCTTCTCTGTGAGGGATAGATGAGGCGTTTTGATTAAAGGCATGAGATATTTAAACATAACCTGTGAATGCCCCCGTGCCCATCTCTTTATCTGTCTTCCCCTCACTCCCCACTCCTCTGGAACCTCCTCATAACATTCTGCCCTGTTTGCATAGACTACCTTCCAACCATTGATCAATAACTTAAAAGTAAGCTCAGTATCCTCTGTTAGGATATTGGGCTCAAAACCTCCCATTGATAAGACTACATCCCTTCTAAACCCTCCAACAGTTCCCCCATATTGTGTAACGAGTCTCAGGTTATACCTTGCCTGTTGATCAACCTGATAGCCACCTGACCTTTCAAGGTCAATGAGCCTTGTAAGTAGATTCCTCGGGGTGTTTTCTGGTACCACCCTTCCCATTACAGCACCAACCTCGGGATCATTAAAGGAGATCGCTATATCCCTGAGGATTCCCTTTGGGGGTAGATAATCTGCATCAAACACTATCACAATCTCACCTTCTGATATTTTCAATGCATCATTTAATGCCGCTGGCTTTCCCCTTTTGCCATCGCTCCTGTGCAGTGGTTTTATATAAGGATACCTCAAGGCATACTCATTAAGTATCTCCCCTGTTCCATCAGTGGAGTGATCATTTATCGGGATTATCTCAAGCCTTGATTTTGGGAAATCTGTAGTAACCAGCAGGTCAAGTATATTAGATGCTACCTTTTCCTCATTGTGCATGGGAACCAGTACAGAGATGGTTGGTAATTCTGAGTCAATAATGTCCTGTGGATATATTCTCTGAGAACCAACAAAGCGACTAAGGCTGAATAAAAAGTGCCTTGCTGTGTATAGAAGCATAATAAACGCCACAGATACGAGATAAAGCTTAAGGATTATGACCATCTCAAGATTCCTGTCTCGGTTCGGCTATTCCTTTTTCTTGCAATGATACTGCTATACAATGAAGAAATACCAACCATATATGTAAAGTCCATAAGAGGATGAAGGCAAAAAATAAAAGCGGCATGAATATATAGGAGAGGTTTTTAAGAATATAGAGGAATATAGTATATCTGAGGATACCAAATATTATGGAATATAAAAGGGTGATTACTGTAACAGAAAACTTAGAGATGACATTGGTAGGCAAGAGCATGGATGCTATTCCCATAATTATGGGAACAAAAAACCATATGCCCACCTCTGTCTTAACGTACAATTCGGAGAAATCCTCTATATTATATGGAAATATAAACGGTGTGATTATAAAAAAGACCGAGGATACAAGATTTATGAATGACACAAAGATAGCCTATGCCATCATCGGAACAGGAATCTTTGCTTTTGGCAAGAGGTTTTTCTATCATCTTGATATGTACGGGTTGGACAGCAGATTCAAGGACTGCTTTTGCAAATTGATTCATGAAAGAGGTTATATCAGGATACAGGAGAAAGATGACAATCAATAACGGTAAAGTGAGAAAAAAGATTCTAAGAGGATACTCTTACCTGAAACAGAGACTTTTCTATACGCCCTGTGGTAATAAATGATATCCTTCATAAAACCGATCAGGTATCTTTATGTTTGGACAAATCCTACCACCTTCCATTGCTTTATGGAGTTAAGGATCACAATCACACCCCATTGGACAAGACATTCCCTACCTGCGAACAGGACCGTCTGATAACCCTTCTTTATATCCACAATCCTTCTTAAGACAGATAAGAACATGCTCTTTCTTCGTCTCCTTTTCAGCAAGGACGCCGTCAATGCATTTAGGGCAATTTCTTGGGATAGGTTTATACCATGTGGCAAACTTACATTGTGGATAGTTACTACAACTATAGAATATCCTCCCCTTTTTTGTCTTCCTCTCGACTATCTCACCGTCATCCTCAGGGCATTTAATACCTATACCATATGGCCTTGCAGTTTTGCATTCAGGATACCTGCTACATGAAAGAAATCTACCAAACCGTCCTGTCTTCAACACCATCGGTGAACCGCATCTTCCACATATCTCATCGGTTTGCTGTACCTCTGCAACCTGCGACCCTTCCCCTCTAAGTGGCCTTCTGTTTCTACATTCTGGAAAGCCTGAACACGCAATAAACCTGCCATGCCTTCCCCACTTGATAACCATGGGCTTACCACATCTCTCACAGCCTTCATCGGTTGAGATATCCGCTGGTTTCACCTTTCCAATGCTATCCATCGCCTCTGAAAGGTCATCGTCAAAGGGTTTATAGAAATCCATCACCACATCAACCCATCCAAATTTACCTGATTCCACCTTATCAAGATTGTCCTCCATCCTTGCAGTAAAATTATAATCCATCACATCTGAGAATCTCTGAACAAGCAAATCATTAACAAGCAAACCAAGTTCAGTTGGTCTGAACCTGTTCTCTACCTTCTCCACATATTTCCTCTCCTGTATTGTTGAAAGTATGGTGGCATAGGTGCTCGGTCTCCCGATACCCTTTGCCTCAAGCTCTTTAACAAGTGTAGCCTCTGTATATCTTGGAGGAGGCTGGGTGAAGTGTTGACGGGGCTGTGTGGAGAGCCTCTTCAGGATATCACCTTCTTTTAAAATGGGTAGACCCTTCTCCTCTTCCTCTGTTTTATCATCAACACCTTCTGTATAAAGTGACATGAATCCTGGGAACTTGACAACAGTCCCTGTAGCCCTGAATATATATCTACCTGCCTCTATATCTATTGTTGTCTGTTCAAGTTGTGCCTGCTTCATCTGACTTGCAAGGAAACGATTCCAGATGAGTGTGTAGAGACGATACTGGTCACGACCTAAATAGTTCTTAACACTCACAGGTGTCCTTAGGACAGATGTGGGCCTTATGGCCTCGTGGGCCTCCTGTGCGGACTTCTTACTTTTGTAGATAGGTGACCGTGGGGGGAGATGTTCATCACCAAACAGTTTTTTGATGTACTCTCTTGCCTCCTGCTGGGCTTCTGAAGCTACTCTCACAGAGTCTGTCCTCATATATGTTATGAGTCCAACAGACCCCTCTGTTCCAAGTTCAATACCCTCATAGAGTTGCTGGGCTATAAGCATGGTCTTCTTCGCTGTAAACCCGAGTTTTCTTGATGCCTCCTGTTGAAGGGTACTTGTGATAAAAGGAGGGGCAGGAAAACGACTCTTCTTCTTTTTCTCTATCTTCTTTACAATAAATGATTCATCCTCTAAGTCATCTACGATCCTTCTTGCCTCTGTTTCATTCCCTATCTCTGCCTTATTACCCTCTATCTGATAAAGTTTAGCATCAAATGGGGGTGGCGATTTTCCCTCAAGGGTGGCTGTTATGCTCCAGTATTCAACAGGCTTGAATGCATCTATCTCCCTTTCCCTCTCAGCAATAAGTCTCAGCGCCACGGACTGTACCCTTCCTGCACTGAGCCCTCGCCTCACCTTGCGCCATAGCAGAGGAGAGAGCTTATACCCTACAAGCCTGTCAAGAATCCTTCTTGCCTGCTGTGCATTAAAGAGGTCTGCATTGAGTCTCCTCGGTTTCTTAAGTGCCTCTTTCACTGCCTTTTCTGTTATCTCATTAAATTCCACTCTCAGTATCTTGTCAGCATCTCCATCCAACTCCTCTGCTATATGCCAGGCTATAGCCTCTCCTTCTCTGTCAGGGTCAGGGGCAAGAAAGATTCTCTCAGCATCCTTAGCAGCCTTCTTAAGCTCCCTCAGTATCTTCTCCTTTCCATCTATCACAACATAGGTGGGTTTAAAATTATTCTCAATATCAACACCCAGATCCTTCTTTGGAAGATCCTTCACATGACCAATAGATGCCTTGATAGTAAATTCCTTACCAAGAAATTTACTCAGTGTCTTTACCTTTGTTGGTGATTCAACAATTAAAAGTGATCTCATAACTCAACCTCATATATTAATAACAAATCTTTTGCCATCCATCTGTTTCACAATACCCCTAAGCTCAAGGTTTAATAATAGGGACAGGGCCTTATTAATTGATATCTTACTCTCTCTGATAATATCATCTATATGCCTTGGATCGTATCCAAGGAATTTAAAGATTGCCTCTTCCTCATCTGTCATCTGAGGCAATGACCTTTCGCCGTTCCCTTTCTTTTCCTTAATGACTCCTATAAGTTGAGGCCTTAATTCCTCAATCACCTCATCAGCACTCTCAACGAGTTTTGCCCCTTTTTTTATCAGGTCATTTGTGCCCTTTGATTTTTTTGATGTAATGTTTCCAGGAACTGCAAAGACCTCCCTGCCCTGTTCAAGTGCATAGCCTACTGTAATCAATGAGCCACTGTCAATGGTGGCCTCAACAACAACCACGCCAAAGGAAACAGCGCTTATAATTCTATTCCTCCTTGGAAAGTTTCCCTTCTCAGGCAATGTTCCCATTGGAAATTCACTTATTACAACACCTGAAGATACTATCTCATCCATGAGCCTTTTATTCTCTCTTGGATAGGGGACATCAAGTCCTGAACCCAGTATAGCTATGGTTCTGCCTCCTGCCTTCAGTGCGCCTTTATGTGAGGATGTATCTATGCCCCTCGCCATCCCGCTCACAATGGTCAAACCATTCATGGCAAGCTCATAACCCATCCTCTCAGCAACTTGATTGCCATAATATGTAGGGTTTCTTGAGCCAACCATTGCGATGGCATATTTATCTGAGTCTCTTATCTCACCCTTTGTATAAAGGATGATTGGTGCATCATTCAATCCCCTGAGACCTTCAGGATATTGCTTGTCCTTGATAGTAATAAGCCTGACATTATTCTTTATAATTGCCTCAATCTCTTTATCAACCCTATCCCATTCCTTAAAGCTTATAACACGCCTTGCCCTCTCCTCTCCTATATCCTCAACCTTCATGAGTTCATGCATATCCATATTAAAGATATTCTCAGGCTCACCAAAGGCAGAGATAAGCCTCCTTGCAAGCACAGGCCCTATCTCGGGCAATAAATTCATGGCAATCCAGTATTTTAGGTTATCAGACATTTTAAAATAATTTTATTTTGGTAATTTCTGAGTGGTGTTGCCGATGCATTTTCTTCTTTCCTGTTCTTCGGGGCTTATTTCAACTCCTTCAAAAAGCTCGCCTTGTTCCTCTTTATCCTCAATTTCGGTAGCTTTTTCAATAATTTTATCTACAACCCGCGGTGATGCCTTCTCTATAGTGAAACTAATTACCCCACTTGTAATAAGTTCCTCAAGGTCGGGAATAAACAGACCAAGGTCAGCAATTAACCCATAACTTAAAACCTTTTTAATGTCTACAAAGTGTTTTCCTGCCTGAATAGAAAGTTCCAACAAACAGATTCTATCTTTTTAAGTATTACTTTTCTTTTTTCTTTAAGCTCTTTTATATCTTCCCTTTTGAGTTTAAGTAATGGCATATCTTCTTCCTTCCAAGATTAATTTCTTTTAAATTTTGCATTTTGAATTTTCCCCAACCTCAGCCTCAATGCATTAAGCCTTATAAACCCCTCTGCATCCTTCTGGTTATATGCCTCGCCTGCCTCGAATGTGGCAAGTTCGGGTCTATAGAGCGAACGGGGGGATTTTCTACCTATAACCATGCAGTTCCCCTTATAGAGTTTAAGCCTCACAGTCCCTGTTACGCCTTTTTGTGTCTCATCTATGAATCTCTGCATCGCTTCACGCTCTGGTGAAAACCAGTACCCATAATAAACCAATTCAGAATACCTCGGTACAAGAGAGTCCCTCAGATGCATAACCTCTCTGTCAAGGGTGACGGATTCAATGGCCCTGTGTGCAATGTGAAGGATTGTGCCACCTGGTGTCTCATAGACACCCCTTGACTTCATGCCAACAAACCTGTTCTCAACCATATCAAGCCTCCCTATTCCATGCCTTCCACCTTCTACGTTAAGCCTCTTTAATAGATTTACTGGTGAGAGTCTTCTGCCATTGATTGATACAGGGTCTCCATCTTTAAAACCAACCTCTAAATAAGATGGTTTTGAAGGGGCCTCCTCAGGTGAGGCTGTCATTGTGAACATATCCTCTGGTGGTTCTGCCCATGGGTCCTCAAGTATTCCTCCCTCATAACTTGTATGAAAGAGATTTCTATCAATACTGTATGGTCTTTCCTTTGAAACGGTAATAGGGATATGATTCCTCTTTGCGTATTCTATCAAGGATTGTCTTGAATCAAACTTCCACTCCCTCCATGGTGCTATCACTTTTATATCTGGCATCAATGCATAATAGGTCAATTCAAATCTCACCTGGTCATTACCCTTCCCAGTTGCACCATGGGCAACCGCATCTGCTCCCTCCTTTCTGGCAATCTCTATCTGCTTCTTCGCTATTAATGGTCTTGCTATAGATGTGCCCATGAGATAAGCACCTTCATAGATAGCATTTGCCCTGAGCATGGGGAATATATAATTTCTTACAAATTCATCCTTCAGGTCCTCCACATAAACCTTTGATGCACCTGTTCTTATCGCCTTCTTCTTTATCTCCTTAAGTTCTTCACCTTGCCCAAGATCTGCACAGAATGCAATCACCTCACAACCATACTTATCCTTAAGCCACCTGATTGCAACAGATGTATCAAGACCACCAGAATATGCAAGAACTAACTTTTTAATCTTCATCTTCTTCACCCTCAACTTTTATAAAAAATAACACAGGAATATAAAAATGTAAAACCCATTCTTGACAGAAATGAAGATTTAGGATATTTTTAGAGTATCATTGCTGTCTAAGATATTCTAAAATAATAGGGGCTAAATGCTGAATAAAATCAATCAGCGACACAAAGCTACTTAATTTAGCCCATTGTTAATCTTTATTTTGGACAGATGTGTTAGAGTATAAATCTTCAATCAAGAGAAAAAATGGATAAATGGGAATGCACAATCTGTAATTATGTCTATGACCCAGCAGTTGGAGACCCTGATGGAGGTATTCCGCCTAATACACCTTTTGAAAAACTTCCAGAAGACTGGGTATGCCCTGTCTGCGGTGCAACAAAGGATAATTTTAAAAAGATCACATAGGAGGAATCATGAATGCAGTAGAGCTTGCTATCAAGATGGAGAAGGATGCCATTGAATTCTATAAGGGAGCAGTAGCCAGAACCAGACATCCATTTGGTAAGAGGATGTTTCAGAGCTTCATAGAGGATGAAAAGAGGCATCTGAAGGCACTGGATGACATCTTTGCAGGACTTGACCTGAATATGGATTCAAAGAGCCCAAGGGAAAAGGTAAGGTCTATATTTGATGAATTAAAATCAGAGATGATGCAAAGGATAAAGGCTGATACAGACGAGATTGATGCGATAAGGCTGGCATTGGATTTTGAGAAAAAGGGATATGACTTTTATAAGAAGACCGCAGAAGATGCAACTGACAAAAAGATAAAGACCCTCTTTGAGATACTGACAAAAGAAGAGGAGGAACACTTCAATATCCTCCAGAACACCCTCTTTTTCCTAACTGATACAGGAAACTGGTTTATGTGGGAGGAACATTCTATTATTGATGGAGGCACGCCCTGGGCTTAACCCTTGTATCTATTAAATTCATCTTTGGCCTCTTCTATAAGTTCCTTAGGGTTGTCCATATATTTTGGTGAGAAGTGAAATGGCTCAAGCCTTCTGACACCTGCCATGCCTGCGATCCTCCCTGCCTGCTTTGCAGTTAGGTGATACCTCTCCTTTGCCCTTTCACTATCTCTATCAAGAAAGTATGTCTCTATGAAAAGCACATCAGAGCCCCTCACAAGTTCAACCACCTTCTCTATATTCTCCTCACTTCCAAGGGCATCTACAACGTATGAGAGTTTCTGTCCCCTGGTGATATTCACAATCCCCTTAATTTCAGAGAGGCTATATCTCTTCCCGTCTATTCTGAAAATGATGTCTGATTTACCCTCCCTTATTGCTGTCTTCAGCTCTTTCAGCCATGGGCCAACGGGCAGGTTCATATCCCTCAGTCTCGCCTTATCTATATTTATATGGAAGTCCTCCTCAAGGCTAAAGGCAAGGCATGGAACCTGATGGTCAAGTATAGTTGCTTTGACCCTGAAGAGTGAATCTTTCATTATAATACCTTCAAAAGGCTTGGTAATATCTTCCTCTCTCTCAAAGTGATTCTCTGCTTTAAAGACCGATTTCTTAATACTTTTATCGTCAGTCTCATACACCTCAATAACGAGTGGATAATCTCCAATAAGGTTCCATGTATAGCCCTGAAGTTTCCCTTTAATACATTCGGTAAAACCTTCAGGACCATAGAGTCTGAGAGGGTTTTCTCTCTTTAGATGCATCCTCAAGATGCTGTCAAAGCCTATAAAATGGTCAATATGGGTATGTGAGATGAAGATATCGCTTATCTTGAGTATATCCTTTGCTGAGAGGTTTGTTGTAAAACCAAGGTCAAAAAGGAGTGCCCTCCCCTCCCTCAAAATCCTCACATAGAGACCAGGGTCATCAAAAGGATCATTAACAAGCCTTACATGAAAAGATGGCTTCACTAAAAAATTATACCCTAATTAGTGATATAATATTAACAAAGTTCAAAATTTAAAAATCAAAAATGGAGAAGGGGTAAGAGATGTAAAAGGCACAGAGAAAAAATTTTGTGTCTTTTTCAACTTTGCATTTTACGTTTTGCATTTGATTGATTGGAGGCTAAGATGCCAGAATTAAGAAAAGACCCTGTCTCTGGAAGGTGGGTGATAATCTCTGTTGAGAGGGGAAAGAGACCATCTGATTTCCCTGTGCGTTTCCACACAAAAAAGGGTGGCTTCTGCGCATTCTGTGAGGGTAATGAATACACAACACCCCCTGAGATTTACGCCGTCAGGCCTGATGGAAGCAAACCAAACACGCCAGGATGGACCCTCAGGGTAGTGCCAAACAAATTCCCTGCACTCAGGATTGAAGGAGAGATAAGGAGAACAGCTGAGGGTATATATGACAAGATGAATGGTGTTGGTGCCCATGAGGTAATCATTGAGACACCTGACCATAACCTCACACTCTCGACCTTACCTCTAAAAAATGTTGAGGATATACTTCTTGCATTCCACAGGAGGATTTCAGATCTTGAAAAAGACGAACGTCTTAGATATGTACTTGTATTCAAAAATGAAGGAGAGGCTGCAGGGGCATCTCTGGAACACTCCCACTCACAACTCATTGGTCTTCCCATAGTCCCGAGAGTGGTCGAGCAGGAGATAGAAAATTCAAGAATGTACTTTAATTATAAAGAACGCTGTATATTCTGTGACATAATACATCAGGAGTTGATGACAAGGACAAGGCTCATCTCAGAGAATGAAGATTTTGTATCACTTGCACCCTTTGCACCCCGCTCTCCCTTTGAGACACTTATATTACCAAGAAGGCATGAATCAAGCTTTATGCCTGACAGTAAATTTCATTTGCTTGCACAGATACTCCAGAAGACCCTGAAACAGATGGACAAGGTTCTTGAACAACCACCATACAATATGATGATCCATACTTCACCCCTCAGAAATCAGGTAGATGGATATTTTCACTGGCATATAGAGATAAAACCGGTACTTACTGCGGTTGCAGGATTTGAATGGGGCTCTGGTTTCTATATAAACCCCACACCTCCAGAGGAGGCAGCAAGATTTATGAGAGAGGTAGATATTTAGGAAAGGAGATAATAAATGAAGGTATTTATAGCTTCTTCAGAGGTTGTGCCATTTGCAAAGACAGGGGGTCTTGCAGATGTCACAGGAGTACTGGTTGATGAATTAAGAAAGTTAAAGATAGATTCCTATGTTATCCTTCCATTTTATAGGGGGATTAAAGGGAAAATGAAGGATTTCAACATAAGGGAGCTTGATGTTGAGTTTGCTATACCCATTGGAGACCGTGTAGAAAAGGGAAAACTCTGGAAAGGAAAAACACCAAAGGGTGCTGATGCCTATTTTATAGAGAATGACAGGTTTTATGATAGGGATGAGTTATACGGGGTAAATGAAAGAGATTATCCTGACAATGCTTCTCGGTTTGTATTTTACAGTAGAGGGGTGCTTGAGGCCATAAAGGCATTAAGACTAAAGGTAGACGTCATACACTGTAATGACTGGCAGAGCGCCCTTGTACCTGTCTATCTTAAGACCATTTACAGGAATGAACTACCTGATATCGCAACAATTATGACTATACACAATATGGGCTACCAGGGCATCTTCTGGCATCTGGATATGCCGCTAACAGGTCTTGGATGGGATATGTTCCGCATTGATGGACTTGAATTTTATGGAAAGATAAACTTTTTAAAGGGTGGCATCCTATTTGCCGACATTATCACAACGGTAAGCAATACATACGCAGATGAGATAATGACATCTGCGCATGGTTTTGGCCTCGATGGGGTGTTGAAAGAAAGAAATCAGGATCTCTACGGGGTAATAAATGGAATAGATTATAACGAATGGAGTCCATGGAGGGATAAATCAATACCAGCAAGATATAATAAAAAGAATACAAGGGGTAAAGAGGCTTGTAAAAACTCGCTTCAGAAGGAATGCAATTTGATAGAGGGTGGCAGGCCATTGATAGGCATGGTCTCAAGGCTCTCATCGCAGAAGGGTGTTGACCTTGTGGTTATGGCAATGGACAGGATTATAGGGTCAGGTGTACAGATGATAATCCTCGGTAAAGGGGATAAATCCCTTGAGAATAAACTCCTGAAACTCGCGGATAAATACAAGGGCTATCTTTTTGTTAAGACAGACTTTGATAATACCTTTGCCCATAAAATCTATGCAGGCTCTGATATCTTCCTGATGCCGTCTAAATATGAACCCTGTGGCCTTGGACAGCTTATAGCCTTGAGTTATGGGACAATACCAGTCGTAAGAAGGACAGGTGGGCTTGCAGATACTATAACAGAATACAACCCTGATACAGGAGAGGGCACGGGTTTTTTATTCGATGAATATTCGGAAGAGGCAATGCTCATGGCCATTAAACATGCCATAGAATTTTATAATAAAAAAGACAAATGGCAGAGAATCATGTTTAATGCCATGTCCATGAGATTCACATGGCAACAGTCAGCCCGACAGTACATGGGTCTCTACAAAAAGGCAATAAACAAATGTCAGAACAAAGGCATTTAGGATGCTCCGATTCGATACCGAGAAACAGAGTAACCGTGTAACTGATATCCTTACAAGGATTGCCCAGTTAGCAGGCTCTACCGCTGAGCTTCGTGAGATACTGGAAAACATAGCAAAGACAATAGCTGAAACCCTTAATAAGGATAACTGTTCCATATGCCTTTTCAAGCAGGATAAAAGGGTTCTATGTATAGAAGCCTCAGCAGGCGCTGATGGTTATTTAGCATCTTCATACTGCCTTACTGTAGAACAGAATAAAATCATCGAAAGACTCGTTAAAGGGCCTCAACCCATTATAATAGATAATATAAATAAAGAACCTCTTGTTAAGCCATTACTAAAGAATGAGACAGAGGAGTTTCAATCCCTGCTGTTGGTCCCTATTATAACAGACAACACTGTCATGGGGATGTTAATGCTGATGTCTAAAGAACAATATCACTACAGCCAGGATGAGATTAACCTCTTCACAATAATCTCCCATAATCTCAGTGGTGCTGTTCGTAATGCAGAACTCTATAGAAATGTCAAGAATCAACTGGATGAACTGAGGTCCATCCATGAGATTACAAAGGCCATAACATCCATCCTTGAGATAGACAACCTCTTACCGTTCATATGTGAGGAGGTCTCAAAACTATTCAATGTGAGAGGATGCATCATAAGGCTCATTGAGGGCGAAACCCTTGTAATAAAGGCATCTTATGGAGTACCCGAGGATGCAAGAGAGGCGATGAAACTTCGTCTTGGTGAAGGAATAGCGGGCAGGGTTGCAAATACAGGGGAGATACTGGTTATAGATGATATCTCAAGGAAACCGATGTATGCACCACTGATTGCAATGACCTCTGTTGTATCTCTACCTCTAAAAATAGGTGAAAGGATAATTGGCACCCTCAGCCTTTATGATAAAAAGGATGAGTGGGGTGTTACAACATTCACAGAGGATGATATTGAAAGACTGAAGACATTTGCATCTGTATCATCCATAGCCATTGAGAATGCAAGGCTTTATAAGGCTGAGATAGAGAAGGAAGAAAAGATACTCTCCCTCTATTGGGATGTTACACAGACAAAAGACTATCTCAAAAGCATCATAGAACATTCTGCTGATGCCATCATAACATCTGATATCGAGGGTATAATCACCTCATGGAACAAGCAGGCTGAAAAGATATATGGTTACACAGAGGATGAGGCACTCGGTAAATTCCTGCCAATGGTGCCTGATTTCCTTGAGAAGCAGGAGAGGGAATTTATTGAGAAGATTCGCAAAGGTGAGACCATAAGCAACATAGAGACTGTAAGGAGAAAGAAGGACGGAAGACTCATAGAGGTAAGTCTCACCCTCTCACCAATCCTTGATTCATCAGGTAAGGTCACGGGTATAAGCGGAATCTCACGGGACATCTCAGAGAAGAAGAGAATGGAAAAGGAGTTAGTAAAGAGGAACAAAGAGCTGTCAAGATTGTTCTTTATAAATTCTGTTATACGCAACACCCTGGACCTTAACAAACTCCTGAGGATGGTGCTGACCGTTGTCACAACAGGTGATGGATTGGGCTTTAACAGAGCGATATTGTTTCTTATTAATGAAGAGGAAAAGACACTACAGGGCGTAATGGGGGTTGGCCCTGCTAATGCCGAGGAAGCATCGGAGATATGGAGACAGCTTTCTACAGAGGGTAAGACTCTGGAACAAATAATAGAGGATATAGAGACAGGCACTTACAAACAGGACCCATTCCTCGATAAGATAAGCCACCTCATATCCATACCACTTGATGATAAAAACTGTATCCTCACCAGATGCATCAATGAAAAGAGGCCATTCAACATCTATGATGCAAAAACCGACCCTTCGGTAAATCCTATATTGATACAGGAAATAGGGACAAATGCATTTGGAATTGTGCCGCTAATCACAAGGGATAAGGCTATTGGCCTGATATTCGTTGATAACCTCTTTACAGGAAAACCCATAAAGGATGAGGATCTTGGATTCTTAACAGAGCTTACGAGCCATATCGCATCAGCCATAGAGAATGCAAGGCTCTTTGAGAACGTATCCCTTGCTGAAGCCGAACTGAAACAGATTTTTGAATCCATATCAGATATGGTCTTCTTCACCGATAAAGACTTCACCATAAGGCACGTAAATCAGGCGGTTATTAAGAAGATGGGAAGACCTGAGAGTGAGATCGTTGGAGAAAAATGTTACAGAATATTCCATGGAAAGGATGCCCCATGGGAAAAATGCCCGCATATGAAGACTATGGAGTCTAAGAAACCTCGTGTAGAGGAGATAGAAGACCCATACCTTGGGGGAACATTTGTGGTATCCAATTCACCAATACTCGATTCCTCTGGTAATCTCCTCGGCACTGTTCATATCTCCCGTGATATAACAGAACTCCATAACCTGAGGGAAAGGGTTGAACATGCTGAAAAGATGGCTGCCCTTGGAGAACTGGCAGCAAGAGTGGCCCATGAGATTAGGAACCCCCTCGTCTCCATAGGAGGCTTTGCGCGAAGGCTTGAGAAGAGGCTCACAGGTGATCTGCATGATTATGCTGATATCATAGCAAAAGAGGTTGCGAGGCTTGAACAGATACTAAAGGAGATACTCGGTTTTGTAAAAGGCTCAAGGCCTATTAAAGAGAGGGTAAATATTAATGAATTGATTGACATCGCAATAGAACTCCTCAGCTCATCAATAGCCGAACGTGGGAATAGGGTTATCAAGAATCTCTCTGAGTCACCAATAATGCTGAAGATTGACCCTGACAGGATAAGGGATGCCATATTTAATATAATCACAAATGCCAATCACGCAACAGAGAACGGTACGATCACCATAAAGACATGGATAAAACAAGATGAGGCAGTTGTGGAGATTTCTGATACAGGATGTGGTATAAAACCAGAGGACAGAAAGAACATCTTTGATCCCTTCTTTACAACAAAACCTCAGGGCACCGGGCTGGGGCTTGCGGTAACCCATAAGATTATCCAGGAACATAATGGCAGGATATCTTTTGAGAGCATCTGTGAAGAAGAGAGAAAAGAGGGCAAAGAGCTATATGGAGGTACAATATTCAAGATATATCTGCCAATTAAGGAGGGTGAGTGATTGAACCCTGCTTTTATATTCTGTTGATATGGTAACATTTAAAGAAAGGAGGGGCAGATGAAGCTTCTTGTTGTTGATGATGATATGAATATCCAGCGACTTTACAAAGAGGAACTTGAGGAAGAGGGATATGACGTTATCATTGCAGGAACAGGCAAGGATGCCATTGAACTATTTGAGAAGGAGAAACCCGACATCGTCACACTCGATATCCTTATGCCTGACATTGACGGGATAAGCCTGCTGAGAAAGATGAAGGAGATAAATCCAAAGATCCCTATAATAATGTCCACCGCGTACGATTACAGAGATGACTTTGCTGTCTGGGCATCAGAGGCTTATCTTGTAAAGTCATCAGACCTCGGTGAATTGAAAAAGACCATTAAGGAACTGTCGATAAAAGATAAGGATGTATAATAATATACCACAGCAACCACTCACTGAAAGCACAGGGGCTGTAGTAGACCTTGTCAAGGAGATTCAGAAGACAAAGAAGCTCCTGAGGATGTATCCCCCTAATAATCCTGTCTATGTCTCATCATTAGAGTCCCTTTACAGAAAATTCACAGAACTACTTCAAAGCGAAAGGGAGTTAAGACTGAAGATAATGCAGAAGTCAATCATCTGTAGGAATGAACAGATATATCACAATCCTGACAGGGAGGATAATCTTGCCCTCTTCTTTTTTAAGGATGGAATAAGAGAAATAACATTCACTGATGGACTTTCCCGTGAGGAACTCGAGGGATTCATGAAGATACTCACATCAGACCTTGAGTCAGATTTAATCTCAGATGATGTTGTTACATTGTTGTGGGAGAAGGAGTTTGAGCATATCATGTATGTGGTAGACGAACTGTATCTGACAGATGAGGAGGTGATTGCTGAGGATAGGACGTACAACGAGATAAAGGATAAACATATGAAGGATAACGAGGCCTTAATAAGGGCCTATAATGATGCGCTTACAGCAGAGACCACCGATAAGGCTGTCTTCTCACCCTTGAGCGAGATAGACATCAAGAATATATCAAATGAGCTAAGAAAACAGGAGTTACAGAAGAGCACAAAATTTATAACTATATTATTCGAATTGCTCCATCTTCAGAAAAATAGAAACGAATTAAGGAATATAATAAGTTACATAAAATCTACCCTTGAATACTGCATCCTCAATGGCGACTTCATAAATACCAATTACCTCCTTAATCTGACCAGAGAACATCTCGATAAGAGTCTTCTATCTGACATGAATGGTAAAGAACTAAGAACGGTATACGATTATATAAATAACCCTTTGATTATAGAAGAACTCGGAAGAAGGCTTGATACAATGGCCGACATAGATGAAGAAGCCTTCATTAGTTATATCGGCCATATGAGTAAATCCGCCATACCACATTTTATTGAACTTCTCGATGATGTACAAAGCCTCAAGGGCAAGCAACTCTTACTCGAGGCATTAACAATACTTGGTAAGCAGGATATAAAAGTGCTCGCGGATAGCCTCAGGGATCCGAGATGGGAAGTTGTAAAAGATATACTGAATATACTTGGCAGGATAGGCACATCAGGTGCACTTGAATACCTTACCCATACATTCTCTCATCCTGATGAGCGGATCCGAAGAGAAGCGATAAGGGTTATAGGGAACCTAAAAAATCCAAATGCATTTCAATATATAAAGGGCGCGCTAAGTGACAAATCCCAGTCCGTTAGGATCACTGCAGTAAGGACGCTCAGCAACATAAGAACAGAAGGTGTAAAGAAGGTGATCCTCTCCGAACTCTCAAAGAAAGACTTTTATTTAAGAGACCTCGATGAGAAGAAGGAGTTTTACCGCACTATTGCGCAGTGGAATGATATTGAGGTAAGGGAGTTCCTCATAAAAGTCTTGAAGAAGAGGTCATTCTGGAAAAAGAAGAAACATAATGAGACACGAGCATGTGCTGCCCTTGCACTTGGTATAATGCGTGCAAAGGATGCCATCCCGGTCCTTAAAAAGGTGAGTAGAGAGGGCGACGATTTATTAAAAGAGTATTCAATCTCAGCGCTTGAGAGGGTTTCTTCCTAATGGGAAAAGATGCCGATAGAGAAGAACTCCACCATGAGTCCATTGCAAGGGAACTACTAAACTCCCTTGCCCTCGTTCTGAAAACAGCACAGATACATCAAATTGACAACGCGGCTGTCTCAAATGCTATAGAGAAATTTGTCTCTATATTGAAAAACATGTTCCACTCAGGCAATGTCAAGAGCGAGATTATCGGTGATTATTTTTATATAAATGACAACAGGATAAGGTATACATCAGAGTATATATTTAACTATGACTTTCTCATGAGGGAACTCAAGAGGATAAAACTCGGCACCATCATCTTTCACAAAGGGACAGGCTCTGATGATATAAGAAAGCTAATAATTGCGATACTCAATGCAGGTTTCTCTGAAAATCCCTTCGCCACATTAACAGATGCCCTAAGTGATACAGAAAATATAGACATAATGGAGCTGAGAAAGGTGAAGGAGGATGAAATAAAGCTTGAAAAGAAAGAGGTAATCAAGAGGACATATTCGAATACTGTCCTTCTTACAAAGGATGTATTCAATAAGTTGAAAGCTGGTGAAAAGGCAAACCTCAAAAGGGCAAAGAGGGTTATTGGCACAGTGGTCGATCAGATAATCGAGGATGAGACAATGCTTATAGGTATGACCACCATAAAAGACTATGATGAGTACACATACTATCATTCTGTGAATGTGAGTATACTCTCTGTTGCACTTGGGCACAGACTTGGTCTGCCAAAGAAGGTTCTCTCCCGTCTTGGACTCGCAGCTCTTTTCCATGACATAGGAAAGATAGATATACCCCTTGAAGTCCTTAATAAACCCCAAGATTTTACAGAAGATGAATGGAGTATAGTAAGACTGCATCCCCAGAATGGGGCCACCCTTTTACTTAAACTGAGGAATATTGATGAATTCTCGATAAGCCTTATAATCCCTGCGTTTGAGCACCATCTATACTATGATCTCTCAGGCTATCCATCTATCAAAAGTAGACTCGAACTCGACATGTTCTCAAGGATTATAGCCATTGCAGATCAGTATGATGCGATGACCTCTGCAAGGGTCTATTCAAGGATACCAATGAGCCCAGAAATGGCGCTGAGCACCATGATGGAGAGGAGTGGCAAACAACTTGACCCTTCCCTTTTAAAGGTATTCATAAACATGGTAGGTATCTATCCAATAGGGAGTCTCGTCATGCTCAATACCAATGAATTAGGGCTGGTCTTTGAGAATAATGCCAACCCCGACTTCATCGACAGACCAAGGGTGCTTATAATAGGTAATGCCTCAGGTACAAAAGTTGAAAGCACGGTAGTAGACCTGATGGAAAAAGACATGGATGGCAACTTCAAACGAACTATTACCAAGATCCTTGACCCTAACAAATATGGTATAAACCTCGCCGAGTACATATTATAATCCAGTAGGATTTACAAAACAAAACCCTAACTGGTAATATTTAATGAAAAAGTCTAAAAAGGAAAATTCTTTTTATATTTTGTATTTTGTATTTTGTATTTTTTAACTGGAGAGGTGGCCGAGTTGGTTGAAGGCAGCCGCCTGCTAAGCGGTTGTGGGGGTAAAACTCCACCCAGGGTTCGAATCCCTGCCTCTCCGCCAGTCGAGCCAGTTAATGAAATCGGTTCGGATTTTTTCAAATACACACCGCTTTACGCATGAACGATATAGCTTATCCTTAAAAGAAGGGAACAGACGGTTGCGCCCATAGCTCAGTTGGATAGAGCGGCGGACTACGAATCCGTAGGTCGGGGGTTCAAATCCTCCTGGGCGCGTTAATATCTTCAAGGAGTTACATGACCTGAATATTCTTCACCCACTCCAGATTGTTTATATGGCCTTCTATTTAAAGTGCTATGGAGGACATCTACAGCCTTAACCTTTAACAGAGATAGGCATATTTTAGCACAAAAACGCTATCCTCCCTAAAAACACATGGGTACACGATTTCCATATTGCTGGATTTTCTTTTATCAATAATATAGACTATATTTATGTTGGTAGTTTTAATCCTTGTATCTATACTTTTTATCCCATCTATTGCCGGGGCATGGGGACCTCTTACACACCTTTATCTTGGTAATCAGGTGCTTGACCTTGGAGCAGGTGTTGTCCCTACCGCTATATACATGCTTGTTAGGAGATTCAAAAAGGATTTTTTATATGGAAATCTGAGTGCCGATATCATACTTGGCAGAAGGTTTCAAGAATCTGAGAAGAACTCCCATAACTGGGTAATTGCATGGAGATTACTCGAAACTGCAAAGACAGAACGGCAAAAGGCATTTGCCTATGGGTATCTTACCCATCTTTCGGCAGATACGGTTGTACATAATCTGGATGTATCTACTATGCCTTTTGGGCACTCACTAATCGAGATGAAATCCGACAGCATGATTGACAAGAGCCACAGGAAGACCCTTAAAAGCATTGACAGTGTTATACAGAAAAGAAACGATCTCTTCCTTGAGAACGTCCTTGAGAGCGTCTTCTTCTCATTCAAGACTAACAAGAGGATATTTAAGGGAGTCCTTCTACTCTCAAGGTTACCAAATTACAGACCTGTGTCAAACCTTATTCATAATAGTCTCACTTATGAAATACCTGTTCTTAAGATACAGAACTTCCAAAAGGAATCCCTTAAGAGGATGTTCGACCTGTTGGTAGAGGGTGAAAGATCAGGTGTATTAAAGGAACATCCCCTTGGCAGACATCTTCGAAATGGTGCACTTCGTTGAAGGGATAGAGGATAGAAAGACTAAATCCATACTCGAGGCCATTCTTTTTATATCCGGCGAGCCACTCCGCATTGACACATTGAAGGACGTCCTTGAGATGGAGAAGTCTCAAGTGGAAAGGCTTCTGAGAGAGCTTGCGGCCGAGTATTCCTTAAACAATTCAGGCATTCTCATCGTTGAGGTGGGGGGTGGATTTCAGATGGTCACCAATCCTGCATTTGCCCCATGGGTTAAAAAACTCGTTGCCACTGCCATTCCAACAAGGCTGTCACAACAATCTCTTGAAACCCTTTCAATAATTGCCTACAAACAACCTGTTACAAAGGCAGAGATAGAAGCCATCAGAGGTGTCAATTCAGACGGGGTTATCAAAACCCTCATTGATAGGAGGCTTATAAGGGTGCTCGGGAGAAAGGAGGTAGCCGGAAGGCCTTTGATGTATGGAACAACAAAGGAGTTTCTACATTGCTTCGGGCTTAATGACCTCTCGGAGTTACCGACCCTTAAGGAGTATCAGGAGATTGAAGAGTTTGAGAATCGGCCTCTTTAGCCTTTGAAAGAGATACATCTTTTGTAAAATCAGGACACCTCATATTCTTCCCACTTAGGGTAAATTTTTTCTGACAATCAGCCCTCCATGCGCAGACAGCACATAACTCAAGCTCAATAGACTCTCTATTCTTCATCACCTCTCCAGTTTTCCATAATTTTTTTATGCCAGTAAAAGTTCAACACCGTCCTAATATTTGCGGCAATTCCTCCCTTTGAGTTTATTATAAATATCCTCCCTCCAATATGGAAGATTTCCTTTTTGAGCCGCTCAACCTTAATACCCATAATATGGCGCCTCTTAAGTTCATCCTCAAACATAGTCACGATCTTGTCCTTCATCCTCAGTTCTGTATCTACAAAAAAGACGGATATCTCAGGTGAGAGGTCATCCACCCTGTTCAAGAAGGCTACTATCTCCCTATCATATATCTGTTTTGGTGGAGAGGATTTGATCTCCATATAAAGGATGGAGGAATTAAATTTAGCGATGAGATCATAATCACCACCAACCTTTGGCCTCTTGAATTTTATCCCCCATATAACCTCAGTCTCGAACTCCTTTTGTATTAGAAGGGCAATAAACCATTCAAGGGTCTCTCCAAAACTCTTGATCGGTCTCTTCTTAAGACGATATCCCATCCCTCTTTGTTCAATCATGTCTGCCTTTAAGAGAAAGTCAATGTATTGTAATGTAACATCACCTGTTGCGTATCTCGTTACCTCCTCAGGTGTAAAGATCTTCTGGTGTTTTATGACATCCCTGAGGAAGAGTCTGAATGAGTATCTTTTTAGCTTTTCATAGTAGGCATCAAGATACCTGACATCCGGAAGCAGAAGATCATCTGAAGGTTCTTTCTTGTAAATGACAAATCCTCTTCTCTTCAGGAGAACTTCAAGTGATGGGGTTAGTGCTAAAAGGGACTTCCTGAGCCTCTTTATCTCGGCCTTTAAGATCTTAATCTCGTCATTCATTTCTTCCTTATTGTATTGTAAATAAGGCAATGGTGCAATGGTTTTTTCTTTTGCAAGGTCTTGATTGAAACAAAATGAATCTTTAATATATCTTTCGAGGGGGTATAGTTTTTGTTGCTTGTGATATAATATTTAGTCATTTTATCTCATGGTTTTAAGAGGATAAAGAAGATGAAACCTGTAGGGACACAACTAATAGGAGAGTTTATACATTGTGGTAAGAAGTATCTAAATAGCAAGGATGCCCTTCAAGAGATACTGAAGCAGGGGATAGAGGATTGCGGTATGAATCTTATAAGCATAGATGGCAAGCAATTCGATCCTGTTGGCGCCACTGTTGTCGCCATTATAAGTGAATCGCATATAGCAGTCCATACCTATCCTGAGGCACGTCACGCATCTATAGATATATTTACTTGTGCCTCTGTCTCAAGATCGGTAAACAGGCTTCTGCAGTTTTTAAAGAACAAACTTAGGCCAAAGACAGTAAGGGTAATAGAATTGCTGAGGGGCAATCCAATCGAGATAACAGAGCAGGATTGGGTGACCTCATTTTCGGGTGCAGGGTGTGGTTTTGAGATAAGATACCATGCTGTAAAGAGACTCTTCAGCAAGAGGTCAAGATATCAGCAGATAGATATCATAGAGAATGAAAGTTTTGGCAGGGTTCTCTTTCTTGACAAGGATGTGCAGATTGCAGAGATAGACGCTCACATATACAGCTGGAACTTGGTCTCACCAATACTTGAATCAGGCAAAAGTCTTAATAAGGTTGCGATTCTTGGTGGAGGTGATGGCGGAATACTCTATGAACTCCTGAAATACAATCCCAAAAAGGTTGTGCTTATCGATATAGATGAGGATGTTATAAAGGCCTCAAAGAGATATCTAAGGCGTATATGCAATAATGCATTTGATGATCCGAGGGCTAAGGTCATTGTAGCAGACGTTAATAAATATCTTGAGAAGAGGCATGGTTTTGATGCCATCATCTATGACCTTACCATGCATCCTGAGGCCCTGACAAATATGGGAAGGGTAGAGTTTCTGAGCGGGATATTTTCCAAGGTGAGTAAAAACCTGAACAAGAATGGGATAGTTACACTTCAATGCTGTTCTGAGTTTGATATCGCAACACAAAGGCTTCTGAATAGATTGTTACCAAGATATTTTACGAATATTACATTTAAAAAGGCCTTCATCCCTTCATTCTGTGAAAATTGGATATTTGCCTCAGCAGAACCAAAATAAGGCATAAACCAGACGGTTCATAATACCATGGCTTGTTATATTATTTTTATCATAACACGCCTATGCCTTGGCCCGTCAAATTCACAGAAGAAGATAGACTGCCACGTGCCAAGTAGGAGCTTTCCATTCTCTATTATTATTGTTTGTGATACCCCTGTGATGGAGGATTTTATATGAGCAGGAGAGTTTCCCTCTGTATGGGCATAGTCACCTTCAAATGGCACTAATCGTGCAAAAGTCTTCTGTATGTCACGCTGTACCGATGGATCAGCACCTTCATTAATAATTATCCCTGCTGTTGTGTGGGGTACATAAATGCAGCAGATACCATCCAGGACATCTGACTCCTTTATCAACCTGTTAATCTCATCTGTTATATCTATAAATTCGACCCTTGACCTTGTCTTTACATTAATGTTCTTTAACATCTCTAATACCCCTGAATAATTGGTTATAGAATTCTTCTTCTACTGAAAATTCTATCCTGAGGGCGTAGAGATTGTCCAGTGCTTTTATTGCCTTGATCTTAACCATGTCCTTCTCTGTGGTAATAATATCAAGCCCCCCAGCTTCCCTATCTATCTCATCTATATCCTTAATTTTATAGGCATGATGGTCTCTGAATACCCTGAATTTTACAATATCAGCCCCAAGGGACGTAAGCATAGACTTGAAATGTGATGGGTTGGCAATCCCTGCAAAGGCATAGATGCCTTTACCTTTTAACTTCTGAAGTCCATACCCTCTGCCTGATAAATCCACAAGACCTTCTGCCCTAAATGATGCTCGGTATAAAGGAGCGGATGGATTATATCTTCTTATTACATTTATGTTTTCAGAGATAATGTTATCTTCTGACTGTTCGGTCTTTGTAAGGACAATAATATCCGCCCGCCTTAATGTATACAATGGCTCTCTCAGTCTCCCTTCTGGAAAGAGTCGCTCCTTTGAAATCAGGCGCGTAGAATCGATAAGCACTATATCAACATCCCTCTTTAATGACCAGTGCTGAAATCCGTCATCAAGGATAAAGATGATCCGTGATCCGTGATCCGTGATCCGTGATTTAAGACTTTCAATTGCAAGCAGACCGGCCCTGTATCTATCTGCACCTTTTACAATCGTTACCCCTTTTAATCTCTCTGCCATTAAATATGCCTCATCACCTGCCTCAAATGGGCACATCAATGGTTGATTACCCATTGTTACAAAACAGGGACCCTTAACACTGCCCCTGTAACCCCTTGTGAGTATGCATGGTTTAAAACCCTGTATTCTTGCCTTTGTGGCTATGGCTATTGTTGCCGGCGTCTTACCTGTTCCACCAAGGGTGAGATTACCAACACTTATTACCTTTGCTGGAAGGTTTTGAGGTTTTCCTATATAAGAATATATCAACCTCCTGCCCGAAAGCAGGAGTTTATAAATACCACTAAGTAGTGCCAATTATACCTCTTATAAGTTCAAGTGCCTTCTCAGTGGCCCCTCTGTTTCTATCTATTACTGTCCTTGCCCTTTGTCCCATCTGTCTTGCCTTCTCAGGGTCATTAAGAAGCTCTAATACCCTTTCTGCCATGTCCTCATGATTATTAACCATAATTGAGGCAGATTCTTTGAGGAATTCTTTTGAGAATGGAAAATTATCCATATAAGGACCAAAGATTATGGGTTTACCCCAGTAGGCAGGCTCAAGGATATTGTGACCGCCATATGGTAAAAGGCTTCCTCCTACAAAGGTAACAGTTGCAATGGAGAAGAGTTGTGAAAGTTCGCCAATGGTATCAAGAAGGATGATATCATATCTCCTGTCTCCTGCATCTTCTTTATCCAGATTTGTGCGTCTTACGTAATCAAATCTCCGCTCTTTTAGTATCCTCTCTACCTCATTAAACCTCTCAGGATGTCTTGGTGCAAGGACGAGACTGATCTCATTGAATCCCATCTTTATGATTTCATAGGCATTAAGGATGATCTCGTCTTCGCCCTTGTGGGTGCTTCCTGCAAGTATGGTCTTATCCCTCAGATTTTTGCTCCATGCAGGTGTTTCCGGGTTATCTATCTCTATATCAAATTTGAGGTTTCCCATTACCATGACCCTTCTGCTGTCTGCTCCAATGGATATTATCCTCTTGGCATCAGCATCTGCCTGCATATAAAAATAGTCAACATTTGATAAAACCTCTTTCATAAAAGGCCTTATCTTCCTGTATCCCTTGAATGAGTCATTTGATAATCTGCCATTAAGGATTATTATGGTTGATTTAGCTCTTTTAAGGGTATGAAAAAGCACTGGCCATAACTCTGTCTCTACAGTGATAAATATCTGAGGCCTTATGGAGTTTATGACCCTCTTTATACATATTCCTGTATCCCACGGCATATACATTATCCTTTCGGCCTCTGAGAACCTCTCCATCGCAAGTTTTTGGCCTGTATGCGTTGTGGTCGAAAGGATGATCCTTTTATGTGGATATTCTTTTTTAAGTCTCCTCAAGAATGGTATTGAGGCCATCATTTCCCCAAGGGAAACCGTATGGACCCAGATATCGCTCTTCTCATAGCTATTTATACCGAGTCTCTCCTTTATATATCTGAGCCTTTTACCAGGCACACTTTTTATTAAAAGCATTGGCAGATATATAATGAGTGATAGTGCAGAGAGAAGGTTATAAAGCAGAAGCATCCCTTTTAAATTGAGACATATAGAATGTTTTGTATATGCCACCATTTCTCAGTAACTCTTCATGGGTTCCTGACTCAACGATCCTTGCCTTATCAAGTACCAGTATCCTGTCTGCCCTCCTTACGGTTGATAGTCTGTGAGCTATAACAAAGGTGGTCCTGCCTTTCATCAGATTGTCCAATGCCTTCTGCACAATCAGTTCAGAGGCTGTATCAAGGGAGGATGTTGCCTCGTCAAGGATAAGGATTGGCGGGTTCTTCAGGATTGCCCTTGCAATGGCTATTCTCTGTTTCTGACCACCTGAAAGCCTCACCCCCCTTTCGCCTATGACTGTGTCATAGCCCTCTGGCATCTCCTGTATGAAATCATGGGCATAAGCAGTCTTTGCAGCCTCTATAACATCTTTTTCTGTGGCATCGAGTTTTCCAAAGATGATATTCTCCCTTACGGTCTCGTTGAAGAGTATCACATCCTGACTCACTATGCCGATGTTTCTCCTAAGGGATTCAATGGTGAGGTTATTTATATCGATGTCATCTATGGTAATTTTCCCTTCTGTAGGTCTGTAGAACCTTGGAAGCATATCAAGAAGGGTTGTTTTACCTGCACCGCTTCTACCTACTATGGCTATTACCTCTCCCTTCCTCACTCTGAAGCTGACATTATCAATGACCTTCCTCTTTGTGCCAGGGTAATGGAATGATACATTACTGTAGGTAATCCATTTTTCGAATGAGGGGAGAGCGACCTCTCCATCAGCCTCAGGTTCCTGGTCAAGGAGATAGAAGAGCCTTTCTGCTGCTGCATGTGCCTGCTGGAGACTGTTATTAGCATTGCCAATCCTCTTGATCGGCGTGAGCATCAGACTTATTGCACCGAAGAACGAGAAGAATTCACCAAATGTCATCTTATTATAGTATATAAGGGAAAAGCCATAAAACATAATGATAGTAAGCCCAATACCTGCAATGATCTCATGCACAAGCTTTGAATATTCTGCAGTCCTTGCTCCCTTTATAGCTATCCTGTAGTAATCTTTATTCTCCTCATCAAATTTATTCTTATGCAGTTCCTCCCTCATAAATGCCTTTATCATCTTTATGCCGGATATGCTTTCTGTTAGTCTTATGACAAGACCTGATATCTGCTCCTGTGTCTTCTGTGATATCCTCTTCATCTTCTTACCAAATCTATCAATTACAAAAAGGGAAAATGGAACCACGATAAGAGCCATCAATGCAAGGTCCCATCTTCTTATAAAGGCAACGGTGAGGAGGATGATAAATGTTGTACCCTCAACAAATATATCCTTGATTGAATATCCGAGCACGTTCTGGAGGACATTTGAATCATTTATAACCCTTGAGATGAGTTCTCCTGAGGGCTTTCTTACATAGAAGTTCATCGGAAGAAGGATCATCTTTCTGAAGAGTTCCTCCCTTACATCCCTTACTACCTTTGCACCCACTATACGCATCAGAAAGGAGTGTGCAAAAGAAAAGAAACCCTTTGAGAGGAAGAAGGCAATATATATGAAGGGATAAATCCTGATGACATCTATGTCTGTTTTCAGACCATCTATCAGTGGCTTTATATACCATGCCATTGCACCTGTTACTCCCGAGGAACCGAGGCTGAAGATGGTTGCAACAACCATTATCCACCAGTAGGGTTTTATGTAGCGTAAAAGCCGGCTGTACTGTTCCATCCTGCTATTTTACCTGTCAGTTGTGCCACTCTGTATGAGGGTCTCTTGCCTTGCATTGTCTCTTTTACCATCCTTAAACCGCATACCATCTCTTCTCTGTAGGAGGGGTTCTGAATAATCCTCTTCAATTCTGAGAAGACGTTCGTAGGTGTTGCATCTTTCTGTATCAACTCCATAACCACATTCCTCCCCAGGATGAGATTAACCAGACTGATATATTTAACCCTTACCAAAAGCCTTGCCATCAGATAAGTAAGAAAGGAGACCTTATAAAATACTACCATTGGAATACCGAGCAATGCTGCCTCGAGTGTGGCGGTTCCTGATGCTATGGCAGATACCTCTGAACAGGCAAGGGCCTTTATTGTCTCCCCCTTTATGACCTTTATATAATCCTCCAATCCCTCTTCTATATCTGCATCTCCTGTTAGAGGAATTGCTATCTGGAAGCCCTTCATCTCATCATGTATCCTTGAGGCAACCTCCCTTAATATAGGCAAATGTCTTTCAATCTCAACAGGTCTACTGCCTGGAAGGAGCGTGATAAGGGGCCTTACAGGATCAAGGTTGAGTTCCTTTTTTAGAACCTCCTTTGAGCCCCTTATATCAATCGTCTCAATTATAGGGTGACCGACAAATTCATATTGAACACCGCTGTCTTTATAGTAATCGATCTCAAATGGTAGCAGTAACGCAACCCTATCAACAAGGGATGCTATCTTCCTTATTCTCCCCTTACGCCATGCCCAGATCTGTGGACTGACATAATAGAGTACAGGGATGCCCATCTTCTTTGCCCTTTTTGCAAGTGCAAGGTTGAAGTCAGGATAATCTATGAGTACAAGGATATCAGGCCTTGTCATCTTTAGGGCATCGGTGGCCTTTTTAAAACTCTTTCTCGCAGTTCTGAGATATCTTATGGCCTCGGTAAGACCTATTATGTTTGAGCTTTCTGCAATCACGTTAATGCCCTCTGTCTTCATCCTTGAACCACCAATGCCAAACATCTCCACATCTGGCCACAGTCTTCTTATCTCTCTGCTTAGCAACACACTATATAATTCACCTGATGCCTCACCTGTGCTTATCATCAATCTCTTTGACACAAAATAACATATCATTAATTTAAAGGTTTATTCAATTCTACAAACTACCTCTTCATGTAGATTCTTATGTAAAAAACGTTTTGAGGCATAATTAAAAACTCCTTGAACCCTCATCTTTATTTAACTGAAAAGTGATGATAGTATATACCATGTCATTGCTGTTCAAGATATTTTAAAATAAATTGTTAATCTTTATTTTGGACAGATGTGATTTTGTTTAACAAATGATCCCATTTAAGGATGACAACCCAACCCGAACCTTTCCAATACTGACCATAGGTATCATTCTCCTAAATACTATTGTATTCTTACTCCAGGTAACCTCTCCCACTGATCCGAGAAAGGTTGTATATTCCTATGGCGCAATACCACATCTCCTTTTGACATTTAAGGAGATTCAGCCCATTCACCCTTTTTTAACCATCTTCACCTCGATGTTTATGCATGGAAGTCTCCTGCATCTTGGCACAAACATGCTCTATCTCTGGATATTTGGCAATAACATAGAGGATAGACTGGGCCATATGAGATTTATAGTCTTTTATCTCCTCTGTGGAATAGTGGCTGCATATACACATGCCATTGCAGAGCAAGAGTCACTGATCCCAATGGTTGGTGCAAGTGGTGCGGTCTCAGGCATACTCGGTGCGTATCTCCTGATCTTCCCTCGTGCAAGGGTTTATACCTTAATCTTCCTTGGCTTCTTTATACAGGTTGTGAGGCTTCCGGCATTCTTTGTGATAGGGTTATGGATAGTTATCCAATTTATAAATGGCATCCTGAGTAAGGGCTTCGTGGGTCAGGGAGGTGTTGCATGGTTTGCCCATATCGGTGGTTTTCTCTTTGGTCTCTTAACGATAAGTTTATTTCTTAAGAGAAGGAGGAAGGCACGTATATAAAGACCTTAGTGCCCTTTCCAACATTACTCTCTATCTTCATCTGCCAGCCATGAATCCTCACAAGATGTTTTACTATCGCAAGCCCAAGGCCTGTGCCCCCAAGTGCCCTTGACCTTGCTCTGTCAACCCTGTAAAACCTCTCTCCAAGCCTCGGTATATCCCTCGCGCTAATACCTATTCCAGTATCCTCCACACTGATTTCCACAAAATCACCTCTTTGTGCCCTTACCCTCACCTCACCCTCTTCAGTAAACTTTATAGAGTTGTCCACCAGATTAAGGAATATCTGGATGAGCCTATCTTTATCAGCATGGATACGAGGGATGTCATGAGGCACCTCATTCATCAGCTTTATCCCCTTTGCCAATGCCTTATCTTTAAGTGTAAGAAAGACTAAATCAACCATCTCCCGAAGGTCAACATCATTGGGTTCGATACGAATCTCGCCCCTGTCCAATCTGGAGAGAGTGAGGAGGTCATCTACAAGATTATTCAACCTCTCGCTATGGTTCTTTATTATCTCTACATAGCTGTATACCTTGTCCCTTTCCTCAATGGCGCCGTCAAGGAGGGTCTCAGCAAAACCCTTTATGGCGGTTATGGGGGTTTTGAGTTCATGGGATACATTGGCAACAAAGTCCTTTCTCACTGTCTCAAGGTGTCTTAATTTTGTTATATCATGTATCACTATCACAAAACCTGCCTGACGGTGATCAGGTCCTCCACCATTTGCTGAACCGTGAAGAGGAGTAACCGTTATGTAGAGATTCTTATTCTGTGGATGGAATATCTCCACCTCTCTTAGGGATGTCCTTCCTGTATCGTGTGATTCCTTTACTGCATCCTGCACAGAAGGTTCTCTCAATATTTCAAAATAGTCACGGCCTGTGATCTTCTCATCTATCCCCAGAATCCTGCTAACAGAGGGACTTGCAAGCATAATGCTACCTGTCTTATCAATCACCATAATTCCATCACGAATGGTATTAAAGATAGTCTCCAGTATCCCCTTTTCTGCCACAAGGGCATCCATCCTCGTCTTCATATCCTCGACAATTATATTCAACATCTTGCAGAGCCTTCCCACTTCATCCTCTGCCTCTGTAAGGAGCATCTTTGATGGGCCCTTCTCCTTAACATCCTTTAAAAAATCTGCTGTCTCCTTTAACCTCTTAAGGAGGGGGCTTATAGCAAGAAACCCAAAAATGATAGATATACAGAGGGCTATAAAGAAGATAAGAAAAAACTGATCAACAGGAACCTCAGGAAAATAGAACCAGAGTATTATAAATATAAGGATTGTGAAAGAGAGGTAGGAAATTATTATCCTCTTCTGGAGTCTCAATTATTCTCCTGAAAAATAGTAACCAATGCCACGCATGGTCTTTATGAATCGAGGGTTTTTGGGATCATCCTCTATCTGGTTTCTTATGCGGTTTATATGGACATCCACTGTCCTCGGTGTAACAAATGCCTCTCCTTGCCAGACAGCATCAAGTAGGTGTTCCCTATTAAAGACCCTACCCCTTCTCTCAACAAGAAACCTTAACATCTTAAATTCAGTGGCACTGAGCCTTACAGGTCTTCCCTTTACCTCTACCCTGTATTCATCGAGATTTATATAAATATCACCTGTTCTTATCTCCTTTTCCACCTTCTGCCCTTCATTTGTCCTCCTCAAGACAGCCCTTACTCTTGCAATCAACTCCCTCGGACTGAAAGGCTTTGTTATATAATCATCAGCACCCATCTCAAGGCCCACTATCTTATCTGTTTCGTCAGTCTTTGCGGTAAGCATGATAATAGGGATGGCCCTTGTTCTTTCGTCCTTTCTCAGTATCCTACAGAGTTCAAGACCAGGGATTATCGGAAGCATGAGATCAAGGATTATGAGGTTATATGTCCCGGAATAGACCTTTTTCAGTGCCTTGTCACCTGTCTCGGCTGAATCAACTGTAAAGCCTTCCCTTACAAGGTTATACCTGAGAAGCTCGATTATATCGGGCTCGTCATCTACTACAAGGACGTTCATTTATTTGATGATGGATCCTCCATGTGTCTTACCATCTTACCCTCTACCATGTATATTACCATCTCTGCAATGTTTGTGGCATGGTCGGCAATGCGCTCAAGGTATTTTGAGATATACGTTATCTTTATGGCTCTCGATATAGTCTTCGGGTCCTGAACCATGAAGAACATGAGTTCGTTGAATATCTGCACAGTGAGGTTATCCACCTCATCATCCCTGCCTATTACATTATATGCCATTGAGGAGTCCTTTCTCACGAATGCATCAAGTACATCTATGAGCATACCCTGAGCAATCTCGGCCATTCGCGGGATGTCAATATAGGGCTTAAGCGGGGGTTCCTCATTTAGCTCTAACGCCCTCTCGCATATATCCTCTGCAAGGTCTCCCATCCTCTCAAGGTCCGTGGTTATCTTCATGGCGGTAGTTATAAACCTCAGGTCACCTGCCTTTGGCTGTCTCAGTGCAATAAGCCTTATACACTCCTCATCTATCTCCACATCAAGGGCGTTTATCTGATGATCCCTCCTTATAACCTCCCTTGCGAGTTCATTGTCTCTATCAACAAGTGACCTTATAGAGTCCCTAATGGCTGATTCAACAAGTACACCCATCCTCAATATCCTGTCCTTAAGATTCCTCAATTCATTGTCAAACACTGAGATCAACCAAACCTCCCTGTTATGTACTCCTCTGTAAGTTTCTGTGATGGATTTGTAAATATCTTGTCTGTTTTATCATATTCTATCAACTCCCCAAGATAAAGAAAAGCAGTATATTCAGATACCCTCGCAGCCTGTTGCATATTATGTGTAACGATGACCACTGTGTAACTGTTCTTTAATTCCATGATCAGAGCCTCTATCTTTGCTGTGGCAATCGGATCAAGGGCTGAACATGGTTCATCAAAGAGTATTATCTCAGGCTCAACAGCAAGTGCCCTTGCAATACAGAGCCTCTGCTGCTGTCCACCTGAAAGGGAGAGGGCAGAAGAATAGAGACTCTCCTTTATTTCATCCCAGAGGGCTGCCTTTTTCAGGCTCTCCTCAACGATCTGATCAAGCCTCCTCTTATTCCTTACGCCCTGTATCCTGAGCCCATATGCAATATTCTCATAAACACTCTTGGGAAAAGGGTTAGGCTTTTGAAAAACCATACCTATCTGTCTCCGCAGGGAAATAATATCAATCCCGTTTGAATAGATATTCATTCCTTTATAAATCACCTTTCCTGTTAGTCTGAAATCAGGGATAAGGTCATTCATCCTGTTAAGACACCTGATAAATGTGCTCTTACCACAGCCTGAGGGTCCTATTATTGCAGTAACTGTATTCTTTGGTATTTCCATAGTGATATCCTTCAAAGTGGCCTTTTCACCATAGAAGACGCTCATATCCTCAACCTTTAAGGCTATATCCATCTCTCTACCACCTTATCCTTTTTTCGTATCTATGCCTGATGTAAGATGCGATCCCGTTTAATGTAAAGACGATAATAAGGAGCAGTATTATACCAGCTGCTGCTGCTGCAAAGAAACCGTGCTGGGGACGCGATACCCAGTTAAATATCTGAATGGGAAGCACTGTAAAAGGGTCAAATAGCCACCTGAAACTTATAAATGGAAAATCGGGTGTTGTGGGGCTTGTAGGTAAAAAGGCGATATAGGTTAATGCTCCAATCATTATCAAAGGCGCTGCCTCGCCTATGGCTCTTGAGATTGCAAGGATTGTTCCTGTAAGGATAGCGGGCATTGCCGCTGGCAATGTCTGACCCCTTACAGTTTGCCATCTCGTTGCACCGAGTGCGTATGAGGCCTCCCTTATTGTCTGGGGTATCGCCCTTAAGGCCTCTCTTGTTGCAACTATAATAAGTGGCAGAATAAGTATTGCAAGTGTTAATGCACCTGAGATGATACTCCTTTCAAGCCTCATAACCCTTACAAAGAGTTCAAGACCGAGGAGGCCATAAATAATGGATGGCACTGCTGCAAGATTTGCGATATTGATCTCAACGAACTCTGTCAATTTATTCTTCCTGGCAAATTCCTCAAGGTATGTTGCTGCTGCCACGCCAAGGGGAAAGGCAAAGACAATGGTTACAACCATTACAATAAATGTACCAACCCATGCAGAGAGCGCCCCTGCTTTCTCGGGTCTTCTTGAGGGAAAGTTTGTTAGGAACTGCCAGTCAAGCCTTGGAAGGGCATCCATAAACGTATCTACAAGGAGGACTACCAATACACCGATACCAAAAACGGTAGTCAAAAGGCCAATCAGGGAGAATGCTTTGTCAAGGAGTCTGTTCAGTTTATGTCTGCTGCCCTGTAAACCGTTCATGCCTTTCTACTTCTATTTCTATTTTTTATAATCTTAAATCCACAATCGTAAATCGTCAATCTATTCATACTCTTCTCTGAATCTCCTTTTCAGGATATAACTGAATACGTTAAAGGCAAAGGTCACGACAAAGAGGCTCATGCCTGCTGCAAATATCGTTTTGTATTCAAGTGTGCCTGTGGGTGTATCACCAAGGCTTACCTGCACTATATAGGCTGTCACAGTCTCTATTGGTACAAGGGGATTGAGTGTTAAGCGTGGCTGCTGTCCTGCTGCAATGGCAACAACCATTGTCTCACCTATTGCCCTTGAGATACCAAGGATAAATGATGAGGCCACACCTGAAAAGGCTGCCGGCATGACCACCCTTGTAGCAACCTGAAACCTTGTTGCGCCAAGTGCCAGTGCGCCCTCCCTGAGACCAATTGGAACAGCATGAAGGGCATCCTCACTCAGTGACGAAACTATAGGGATTATCATTACGCCCATAACTATTCCAGGGGATATGGAGTTAAACCCTGCGAGGTTTGGAATGAATTTCTGGAGCAGAGGGGTTACAAAGAGTAACGCAAAATATCCATAGACAACTGATGGTATGGCAGCGAGGATCTCAAGGCCTGGTTTTATGATCGACCTTACCCTGTAAGGCGCGTATTCACTGAGGTATATTGCACTTATTAGTCCCACAGGCAGTGCCACCAACATTGCAAAGAATGTGGTGAGAAATGTTCCTGCAAAGAGGGTGAGGATGCCATAATGCTTGTTTACAAAAAGGGGAGTCCACTGGGTATCTGTGAGAAAATCCTTTAGAGGTACAACCCTGAAGAATTCTATAGTCTCAAATACAAGGACAGCTATTATACCTGCGGTGATCAAGATGGATGAGAGGGCGCTCATAAAGAGCACCCCCTCTATTACCATCTCCTTCCTTCTACGCGTTACACATGATACAGAATCCAATTACCTCTCACTCTCAAGGAGGTCTTCTATCTTGACCCCCACCTTTGAACCCTCACCGGCAAAGATAGAGCCGGTTATTCGTTTCTGAAACCTCTTTAATGCAAGCTCATATGTCTTCCCTGGCAATGGTATATAACCAACCTCCTTTGAAATCACTCCAGCTTTATTCATATAAAATTCTACAAACTCCCTCACCTCTGATTTATCAGCAGAACCTTTACTCACATATATAAATATGGGACGCGAAAGTGGCTGATAGGTGCCATCCATAACCGTTTCAAGTGTTGGAAGAATCGGACCTTTACCATTGGAGTCATTTTCATCATCAATCGGGACGAGTTTTAATTTATCCTTGTTCTCCTCATAATAAGCAAGGCCGAAGAAGCCAAGTGCAAATTTATCTGTGGCTATTCCCTGAACAAGTACATTGTCATCCTCACTTGCTGTAAAATCACCCCTGCTTGCGCCCTCCTTCCCAACTATCGCATCCGTGAAATAGTCATATGTTCCTGAGTCAACACCTGGTCCAAAGAGATGGATTTCTTTGTCAGGCCAGTTGGGTTTTACCTGGCTCCATTTTGTTATCCTGCCTTGTGCCTCAGGCTCCCATATCTTCTTCAGTTCCTTCACTGTCATGTAATCAACCCAATTATTTTGGGGGTTAATTAGAACAGCAAGACCATCATATGCAACAGGCAGTTCAATATATTCTATTGCATTTTCTTTGCAGAGTTTGACCTCAGAGGGCTTGATTGGTCTTGACGCATTACTGATATCGGTTTCACCCCTGCAGAACTTCTTGAAGCCACCACCTGTACCTGATATGCCAACAGTGACCCTTATCTTGCCTTTTTTCGCTATCTGGAACTCCTCTGCAACCGCCTCTGTTATTGGATAGACCGTTGAAGAGCCATCAACCTTAACCATCTTGACCGCATGTGCATCTACCCCGATCAATAATACTAACACAGCCATCAATGTTACCATATGTTTTTTCATCTTCACTCATTCCTCCTCTTTTAAATTATACTTTTAAAAATGTTACAGAAATGTTAAAGCTATGTTAAATTATCATTAATATCACCTCCTTTTTTTCATCCTTAACATCCATTCGTCATCCCCAAATTGACCTCTGGAATCCTGTTCTTTCTGTCTGGATTGCCTGATTAAGTCAAATGACAAGAAAAGGAACTGGATTCTCTGGTATGTTTAACGCATATTACCTTAACATTGTTACAGGATTATTAAAAACGTATTAATTTATTGTGAAGATATAAAACAGAAACTCCGAAGTATCTTTATAAAAAATAGAATAATTATAAGAAAAAAGTAGAAAAAGTATGTTATTTAATAATTTTTGTCTTTTTATAGGCATTTTCTGGTATTTTAAGGCCTTGTCTTAGAGATAAAATAATATTATATTAGCACTCACCTATTGTGGGTGCTAACAAACCCTATCCTGACCACAATTAGCCCTGATGTATTAGCCAGGGCAAAAGAATAAAAAGAAAGGAGATGAGCCTATGAAATTCAAACCACTTAAAGACAGGGTACTGGTCAAGTATTCTGATGAGCCAGAAAAGAGCGCGGGGGGAATTTACATCCCTGACACAGCGAAGGAAAAGCCGCAGAAAGGAGAAATTATCGCTGTTGGACCTGGAAAGGTAACAGAAGATGGAAAACTTCAGAAGATGGAAGTTAAGGTAGGAGACACTGTTCTGTTTGAGAAATATTCGGGTTCTAAGATAAATATTGATGATACCGAATATCTCATCATCAGAGAAGATGACATCCTTGGAATAATTGAAAAATAAACACTGTAAAATAAAAAGGAGGGAAATAAATGGCAAAACAGTTAATCTTTAATGATGCAGCAAGGGCATCAATACTTAAAGGCGTTACCATTTTGACTGATGCGGTTAAGGCAACTCTGGGGCCAAAGGGTAGAAACGCTTTATTAGACAAAAAATTTGGTGCCCCAACAATAACAAAAGACGGCGTTACTGTTGCAAAGGAAATCGAACTTAAGGACCCTTATGAAAACATGGGTGCCCAGCTCGTAAGAGAGGTTGCAAGCAAGACCTCAGATGTTGCAGGTGATGGCACAACAACAGCCACTGTACTTGCTTATTCCATCTACAAAGAGGGTATCAAACATGCTGCAGCAGGTGCAAACACAATGGAGATTAAGCGAGGCATAGAAAAGGCTGTTGAGACGGTTGTTGATGAACTCAAAAAACTCAGTAAGAATGTATCTGATAAGAAAGAGATTGCACAGGTAGGCACTATCTCTGCAAACAATGACCCTGAGATAGGGAACCTCATTGCAGACGCAATGGATAAGGTCGGAAAAGATGGGGTCATTACAGTAGAAGAGGCAAAGAGCATGCAGACAACGCTCGATGTGGTAGAGGGCATGCAGTTTGACAGGGGCTATATCTCACCATATTTCGTAACCGACCCTGAAAGGATGGAGTGTATTCTTGAAGATCCTTACTTGCTCATCCACGAAAAGAAGATAAGCTCTATGAAGGATCTTCTCCCAATCCTTGAACAGATTGCAAAGATGGGCAAACCATTGCTCATTATTGCAGAGGAGGTAGAAGGTGAGGCACTTGCCACCCTCGTAGTTAATAAACTTCGTGGCACACTACAGGTATGTGCTGTAAAGGCTCCTGGCTTTGGAGAAAGAAGAAAGGCAATGCTTGAAGACATCGCCATCCTCACAGGTGGCACCATGATCTCTGAGGATCTTGGTATCAAGCTCGAGAATGTAAAGATTACCGACCTTGGTAGGGCAAAGAAGGTCACCATAGATAAGGAAAATACAACGATAGTTGAAGGAGCAGGTGACAAGGCAAAGATCCAGGGTCGTGTAAAACAGATAAAGACTCAGATTGAAGAGACAACCTCTGACTATGATAGAGAGAAGCTCCAGGAGAGACTGGCAAAGATAGTGGGGGGTGTTGCAGTGATCAATGTAGGCGCTGCCACCGAGACAGAGATGAAAGAGAAGAAGGCAAGGGTAGAAGACGCACTTCACGCAACAAGGGCAGCCGTTGAGGAGGGTATCGTCCCTGGAGGAGGTGTTGCACTCTTAAGATGCATACCTGCTATTGAGAAACTAAAGCTTCCTAACCATGACCAGCAGGTTGGAGTAGAGATTGTTAAAAGGGCGTTAGAGGAGCCAATTAGACAACTTGTAGCTAACGCCGGTCTTGAAGGTTCAGTGGTTGTTGAAAAGGTAAAAGCAAACGACAAAAAGAACTTTGGCTTTGATGTCAATGCAGAAACCTATGTAGATATGATGGAGGCTGGTATAATTGACCCCACAAAGGTCACCAGGTATGCCATCCAGAATGCAGCATCTGTTGCAGGCCTGATGCTCACAACGAGCGTAATGGTAACCGAAATACCTGAGGAAGAGAAGTCACCAAAGATGCCTCCAGGCGGTGGCATGGAAGGGATGTATTAAGAAGACAGTTAACAATTGTCAGTTTACAGTTAAAGGGGGCAGAAAAATCCTGCCCCCTTTAACTATCTCCCACTTTTAAAATTTGCCTTCCTTTTATATCATAGAGAAATGAAGAATATCATACTATCTTTTATAGCCCTTTCTATCCTTCTTCAACCCACCCTTTATGCAAAAGAAGATACAACTCATCCTAATAATCTAAACCCCCCTGAGTATAAAGACAATGTAAAGAAAAAATTCTGGCTTTTAAACGGAGCACTGGCAGGAATCATTGCAGGCTATGGCATTATAAACTGGTGGAAAGACTTCAATGATATATCCTTTACAGATGAGGGGTGGTTTGAGAGTTTTTCCACAAATGGTGGTGCTGACAAGACAGGTCATGCATTCAGTACATATATACTCTCCCGTATACTCAGCGTATTATATAGAGATATAGGTATAAAAGATGAGGATGCGGAATGGCAGGGACCACTTGCTGGTTGGTCATTGATGAGCATAGTAGAACTTGGAGATGCCTTTTCTCAACATGGTTTCAGCACTAGTGACCTCGTGTCCAATTCAGCAGGTGCATTCCTTGCATATCTTGAGGAGCGCTATCCTGCTTTTGATGAACTCGTAGATTTTCGCATCGAATATCTTCCATCTAAGGGCTTTTTGAAATCAGGGAAGATAGGGATTGATACTGATTATTCAGGGATGAAACACCTCCTTGCATTCAAACTTTCTGGAATAAAAGGTTTGAGAGAAAGTCCGCTCTCCTATCTTGAGTTTCATGCAGGGTATTTTACTCGTGGCTACAGCGTGTACGACGAAGGGTATTATGACAGTCAGACACGAAACATCTATACTGGAATCTCTATTAATCTCTCAAGGCTCCTGGGGTCAGCTTCTGAAAAATCTGATAGATACAGGAAAACACTCCATATAGCGTCAAAGATTCTCGAGTTCTATCAACCCCCGAACCTTTATATTGATTATATCAGCACATTACACTGATTACATTCCACCTCTTTATCAAAATGATCGAGCATCCTTTCAAATTCATCAATAAATTTTCTATTGAGTTCTATTGATGTTCGACTTTGGCAGAAACTGTTCTCTGCGCAACGTCCTCCTTTTTTCTGAAGACCATTCCTCCATCCATGATATCAGCTTCTATAACATCACCTTCTCTAAATGTCCCATCAAGCAGTTTTGTGGCAAGGGGGTTCAGTATCTCCTTCTGTATCACCCTTTTAAGTGGCCTTGCGCCATAAAGAGGGTCGTATCCAATATCTGCAAGATACGCCTTTGCGCCTTCTGTGAGCTCGATATCAACATGTCTGTCCTTAAGATATCGCTTCATCCTTTTAAGCTGTATATCAACAATCTGAAGGAGCAATTCCCTATTAAGTGGGTGGAATATGATTATCTCATCAACCCTATTAAGGAATTCGGGTCTGAAGAATGACTTAAGATCATCAATTACTCCCTTTCGTAACTGTTCCTCATCAGCCCACTCAGTGAGCATCTCCTGTATATGCTGACTCCCGATGTTTGAGGTCATTATAACTACTGAATTCCTGAAATCTACTGTCCTTCCATGCCCATCTGTTAGCCTTCCGTCATCAAGTAACTGTAGTAGTACATTGAAGACCTCTGGATGTGCCTTCTCAACCTCATCAAAGAGTATAACAGAATATGGCCTTCTCCTTATGGCCTCTGTGAGCTGACCACCTTCTTCATATCCAACATAACCTGGAGGGGCACCGATCAGCCTTGAGACTGTATGCCTCTCCTGATACTCAGACATATCAATCCTCACCATGGCATTGTCGTCATCAAATAGAAACTCAGCAAGCGCTCTCGCAAGTTCGGTCTTTCCAACACCTGTTGGACCAAGGAATATAAAGGAACCGATTGGTCTATTAGGGTCCTGTATACCTGCCCTTGCCCTTCTTATAGCATCTGAGACAGCATTTATCGCCTCATCCTGACCAACAACACGCTGTCCAAGCCTTTGTTCCATCCTGAGGAGCTTCTCAACCTCACCTTCAAGCATCCTGCTTACAGGTATACCTGTCCACTTTGAGACAACCTTTGCAACATCCTCCTCATCAACCTCCTCCTTTAACAATCTGCTCTTCCTTTCCTGTTTTGATAGATTTTCATTTTCCTTCTCGAGTTCCTTCTGAAGGCCAAGCAACTTGCCATACTTCAGCTCAGCGGCCCTGTTCAAATCACCTTCCCTTTCCGCCCTTTCTGCCTCGATCTTTGTTTTTTCAATCTCTTCCTTAATAGAACCTATCCTGTTGATTATCTCCTTTTCCCTAACCCACTGACTCTTTAGCACATCCCTCTTCTCAGCAAATTCAGCAATCTCCTTCTTTATATTCTCAAGTCTTTCCTTTGAAGCCTCATCCTTCTCCTTCATTAATGCCTGTCGCTCTATCTCATGCTGTCTTATCTTTCTCTCAAGCTCATCAAGTTCAGATGGCATACTGTCTATCTCCATCTTCAATTTTGATGCAGCCTCGTCAATGAGGTCTATCGCCTTATCCGGAAGAAACCTGTCTGATATATATCTATTGCTAAGTACAGCGGCAGCCACAAGTGCAGAATCCTTTATCCTCACACCATGGTGCACCTCGTATCTCTCCTTAAGGCCTCTTAGGATTGATATGGTATCCTCAACATTTGGCTCCTGTAGATATACAGGCTGGAACCTTCTCTCAAGCGCAGGGTCTTTTTCTATATGCTTCCTGTATTCATTAAGGGTTGTTGCGCCAATACATCTAAGCTCACCCCTTGCCAGTGCAGGCTTAAGCATATTGGATGCATCTATTGCACCCTCTGCAGCACCTGCCCCAACAACTGTGTGCAACTCATCTATAAAGAGGATTATCTTGCCCTGTGCCTCCTCTATCTCCCTCAATACCGCCTTAAGTCTCTCCTCAAACTCACCCCTGTATTTTGCACCTGCAAGGAGTGCTCCCATATCAAGAGCAATCACCTTTTTATCCTTAAGGCTCTGGGGAACATCGCCTGAGTTTATCCTCTGTGCAAGACCCTCAACAACAGCGGTCTTACCAACCCCTGGCTCTCCAATGAGAACAGGATTGTTCTTTGTCCTTCTTGAAAGGACCTGTATGAGCCTTCTTATCTCCTCATCCCTTCCAATAACTGGATCAAGCTTTCCCTTACTTGCAAGCTCTGTTAAGTCCCTTGCGTATCTCTTAAGTGCCTGATATTTGTCTTCAGGGGTAGGGTCCGTGACACGCTGTGATCCTCTTATCTGTCTCATGGTTGAAAGAACCTTATCCTCAGTGATACCGTACTTCTTCAATATCCTTTCTGACCTGTTCTTTGTCTTGAGTACACCGAGGAGTAGATGCTCCACGCTTACATAGTCATCCCTTAGATGCTCTGCCTCTTTAAACGCCTCCTCAAAGGCATTCTTCAGTTCCTGTGTGATATATAGCTGACCCACTGGAGTTGGACCAAGAACCTTTGGAAACCTCTCTATCTCCGCCTCTATATCACTTCTGAGGGAGGCCACATCAATACCGAGCATCTTGATTATCTCAAGGGCAATACCCTCTTCAAGAAGAACATAAAGAAGATGCTCAACATCAACCTGCTGATTGCCCTTGCTTTCAGCAAGCTGTTGTGCCTTCTGTACCGCCTCCTGACTTTTTATAGTAAATCTATCAAACCTCATCTCTACCTCCTAAAAAGACTTTTTGTCTGTCTTCTGTACGCTGTATTCTATGTTCTGTTTATTACTCCTCAAACAACCTCCTCAATCTCCTCTCAAACCTTCTCCTTACATCAGACTCAAAATACTCCATCATCTCCTCTATCTCTGTTTGCAACAACTCCAGCCTACGCCTCATCCTGAGTATTATATCCACCCCCGCCCTGTTCACACCGAGCTCCTTTGTGAGGTTCAGGATAATCCTTATCCTCTCAAGGTCATCCTGTGAATATAGCCTCGCACCACCAACCCTCTTTGGATGAATAAGGCCTTCCCTTTCGTACACCCTCAATGTCTGGGGGTGAATATTAAACATCTCACAGACAACCCCTATCATAAATAATGGCCTCTTCCTGTCAACCATAGCTAATAAGCCCTCTGCACCTCCTTAATTGCCTCCTTGGTCTTCTCTGTAACATTCTTTGGCACAAGTATCTTTATAACAACAACTTCATCTCCCTTTCTTCCTGTCCTATTATTTGAGAAGCCCTTGCCTTTTAACCGAAACTTCTTACCACTGTCTGTCCCTGGTGGAAGTGTCATTGTTACTCTACCATCAAGGGTTGGAACCTTCACCTTTCCACCAAGGACAGCATCACCAACTGTAACAGGTATCTCCACATAAACATCGTCACCATCCCTTTTGAAGACAGGATGAGATTTTACCTTTATCTCAATATAAAGGTCACCTGGTGGTCCACCCCTTGCACCACCAGCCCCCTTGCCCTTTAATTTCAACCTATCCCCAGTATCAGCACCAGCAGGAACCCTGACTTTAAGTGTTTCAGTCTTAAGAACCACTCCGCTACCATTGCACTGCTTGCATATCTTCTTTACTATCCTTCCGCTCCCCTTACAAGAAGGGCATGTCTGGCTAATATTGAAAAATCCTCTTCCCTGTGTTATCACACCCGAACCCTTACACTGAGTGCATGTCTGGGATTCTTCAGCCCCTGTGCCACCACAGGCTGAGCATGTGACCTCTCTTGTCAATGTAACAGGCTTTATTACCCCCTTATATGCCTCTTCAAGGGAAATCTCCAGCGAAGTTTTGAGGTCAGCACCCCTTACAGGGGCCTCCCTTGTCCCAAAGCCACCAAGGAAGTCTGAGAATATATCCTCAAATCCCCTTGTGCCAAAGTCATAAGTTCTGAAGCCCTCAAAACCTTCAGGGCCGAACGGTGTCTTGCCAAACTGGTCATACTCTGCCCTCTTTTTAGGGTCACCAAGCACTTCATAAGCCTCATTTATCTCCTTGAATTTCTGTTCTGCAGTCTTATCACCCGGATTTACATCAGGATGGTATTTTCGTGCAAGGCGCCTATACGCCCTCTTTATCTCATCCTGTGAGGCATCCCTCTTTACACCGAGTATCTCGTAATAGTCCTTTGTCGTGGTCGCCATATCTGATTCCCCTGACTGATAATATACAATTATATCATATCACTTGATATAAACCATGTCAAGTAGATTGATATAAAAAATAGGAGCAAGCCTAGTATTATATAAACCTTATCCTCACCATCGAGCCTTTCTTTATAAATTCACTATCCTCTGGAAGTATCATGAGGCTATTGGCAATGACCATTGAACTCAGGATGCCTGAACCCTGTGGTCCTGTGGCCCTGGTTACATATCTACCCTTCTCCCATCTTGTCTGAGCCCTTATAAAGAACCTTAGGCCTTTCTTCTTCTTTATATCTTCTTCAAGATATGCCTCAACCTCGATCATGTCATCTAAACCCTGACCGAGCATCCTGAATATAGCAGGCCTTACAAAAAGCTCAAAACCGACCATGCTTGAGACAGGATTTCCTGGCAATCCAAAGACAGGCTTTCCCTCAATACTACCAAAGAGATTTGGTTTGCCAGGCCTCATGGCAATCTTCCAGAACTTCTGCTCCATGCCCATCTCCAAGAGGATGTTTTTGACAAGGTCATACTCACCCATTGAAACACCACCTGATGTCAGGACAACATCATATTGAAGGCATAAACTTAGTTTGGATTTTAATTCATCAGGATTATCCCGTGCAATACCCATATTTACAGGAATACCACCTGCAGAGACCACTTGACATGATAAAGAATATGCATTTGCATTACGAACCTTTCCGGGTCTCATCTCATCGCCTATATTGATCACCTCATCACCTGTTGCCAGTATCGCAACTCTCGGCCTTTTTGCCACCTTAACACCTACCCTGCCCAGTGCGGCAAGCATCCCTGCGTGAGCCCCTCTGATCCTTGTTCCCTTCTTTATTATGAGAGAACCCTTTCTCACATCCTCACCAACCATCCTTATATTCTCACCATCCTCAACTTCCTTGAGAATCGCAACCATATCACCTTCTCTTTGGGTATCCTCAATCATTATTACTGCATCAGCACCATCAGGGATTGGAGCACCCGTCATTATCTTGACTGCTTCACCCTCTCTAATTATTCCACTAAATTCTCCACCTGCTTTCAATTCTCCAATAATCTTTAGACTCCTTGGCGAAGCTGGTGAAGCTCCTTTCGTATCTGAATATCTCAATGCATAACCATCCATTGCTGAGTAATCAAAGGCAGGAATGTCGCAATCACTATAGACATCCTCTGCAAGCACCCTGCCGTATGAATCCTTAGTCTCTACGGTCTCTGACTCAAGTGAATTCACGGAATCAAGAACAATCTTTAATGCCTCATCTACACTGATCATGACTTGCCCTCTCCAGATATCTCAAGTGTCTTTTATAAAATCTCAAATCCTCAATCGTGTCAATATCATACCAGAATGGAAGAAGGAAGTAATCTATGCCCTTTGAATTTAATCTATCAAGGGTTTTATTCAGCACCTCTGATGTATCCCATGGTATCCTCTTAAAGATCCCCTCGTAAAGCCTCTTTGTACCCACAAGATAATACCCCCCATCATTGCACGGACCAAGGACAAACTCCCTATTGTTAAGACGCCTTAAGGCATCCTTAATATATCTAAGCGGT
>FWPU01001373.1_pt1 | contig 73300 bp, 59 predicted proteins | sample 2228361 | NCBI WGS metagenome assembly FWPU01 (sample SAMEA103939777, study PRJEB20133) | metagenome | reverse complement strand
CGCGCCCGGGTCGAGCGGAACAACGTGTTCAGCTGGGGCGAGCGTTTCGTGGCGCTGCTGATGGAGGCGGCCGCCAACCGCGGCAAGCGGCAGCGCGGGCAGCCGGAGGCGCTGCCGGTTGGAGCGGTCTTGGAGGCGTATAGAAAGGCGGGCCGCCGGCTGCTGGTCCTGAATTGTGACGGGACGCTGGCGCGGTACACCGGCCGGCCGGAGCAGGCGGCGCCGTCGGGCGAATTGGTGGAGCTGTTGAGGAAACTCGCCTCGGACCCGAAGAACGTGGTGGCGCTGGTTTCGGGCCGCCGCCGGCAGGATCTCGAACGCTGGTTCGGCGCGGTGCCCGGCCTCTGGCTGGCGGCCGAGCACGGGTCGCTGATTCGCCCGCCGCCGACCGCAGCGTGGGAGGTCCTGCATTCACCGCCGGCCGGTGAGTGGAAGCCTCGCGTGCTGGCCATGCTCGAGCATTTTGCGGACCGGGTGCCGGGCAGTTTGGTGGAAGAAAAGCAGCACTCGGTGGTCTGGCACTACCGCATGTCGCATCCGGAGTTCGGAGAATGGATCGCCGGGGAACTGATCGGCGTGCTGGACGGGATGCTGACGGAGACCGAAGTTTGCGCGGTGAAGGGGCAGAAGTGCGTCGAGATCCGGCCGGTGTGGGTCCACAAGGGCCAAGTCGTGGAGCGCTTATTGAGGACGTGTCCGGACGCGGATTTTCGACTGGCGGTCGGTGACGACCGCTCCGACGAAGACTTGTTCGCGCGGCTGGGCGAGGAGGACTGGACGGTGAGGGCCGGCAAAGGATTTACCCGCGCGCGGTTTTACCTGCCGGATCCGGCGCGTGTTCAAGCGTTACTCCGGACCCTGCTCGGCGAGCAAACCGGCGAGCCTGTCGAGAAACCGCCGTACTTCGTCCGGTCCGCGCAGTGAGTACTGCGCGGCGGTTGGGCGGGGCCGGTCCGGCACGACAATGCCGGCGCCCCAGCCCTGTATGACGCGGAAGGCGGTTTCATCGGTGATGTCGTCGCCGATGAAGATCGGGAAGGCGCGGGCCTTGTCGAATCCCAGCTTTTCGAGCAGGCGCAGCAGCGCGCGGCCTTTGTCCCAGTCCAGCTTCGGCTGGAACTCGTGGATTTTTTTGCCGGCGCCGAGGCGCAATTCCGGGAAGCATTCCGCCGCTTCCCGCACCGCAGTTTCAATAGCGGGGTAGTCGGCTTCCCGCACCTGGCGGTAGTGGACGGCGACTGAGAAGCTTTTGCGCTCGACGAGCGCCCCGGGCACACCGGCGAGGCGGGCTCGCAGGGAAGCTTCCAGCCTGTCGAGCGCAGGCAGGAACCGGGTGGCTTCCGGGGCTGTTTCCCGGCGTCCCCCTGGCCCTTCGATTTCGAAGCCATGGCTGCCGGCGTAGTGGAGACCTGCCAGCGCGATCAGGCTCCGCACCTCGCGCAGGTCGCGGCCGCTGACAATGGCTACTGGCAGGCGCGCGGCCAGCGTCTGCAAGGTCTCGCGCATTTTGCCGGAGAGGACCGCCAGCTCCGGCCGTCCGGCGATCGGCGTGAGGGTGCCGTCGTAATCGAGGAAGACGGCGGGGCTACGGTTGCACGCGGCGCGGCTAATCTCGTCGAGCCGGTCGAGGGCGGAGGGCAGGTCGGTAGTGATGAAGCTCATCCGCCGGGCAAGGCCTCAACTTGTCTGGCCGGCGAATGCTTCCCGGAACAGCGCGCAGTTCTCGCGGACCTGCTCTTTATGTTTGGGGAACATGCCGATTACGACGCAATCCACCGGCTTGGCGGCAGCGGCCACTTGCTTGAAAGCGGCGAGCATCTGCTGCCGGGAGGAGCACTTTCTGCTCGCCGCATAGACTTTGAAGATCAGACACGGGCGGGTGGTTTGCCGCACGCGCCGGAGCATCTCTTCGCGGTCCGGATCCCAAAACAGCTCACCGGGGCAGGGGCGGCCGGCCAGCTTTTCGGCCTCTTGTTTGGTGCGGCTGAGGTTGTAGAGGCACGTCATGTAGAAATCAAGGTCCCACCCCTTCGACTCGACGTAGTCGATCACTTCCGGGATATGTGTGCCCAGTCCGACCTGGACGCCGGTCTGGCGCATGACCTTGCACATCTCGCGGGCCTGCTCGATCCGGCCGGCGCGCCAGAAGCGGTCGGTTTGCGCGCCATGGTGATAGATGCCGATGGCGCCGGCGGCCGCCAGGTCGCGGATGTGTTTGGGGATGTCGGCGTATTCGGAGGCGGTCTGGGCGATCCAGTGCAGGCGCCCGCCCTCGAGCCGGTGTTCGTTCAGCAGCCGCCGGATGTGGCGGTCCCCGCGCGACTGCCAGGTGTTGATGCCGGCCGCCTCGCACTCCCGCAACAAGCGCAGCACGTTGGCGGCGGTGAAGTAATCGGTCATTTCGCGACTCAATTCGGCCGACACGTGCGAGTTGCCGCTGATGGGGTTGCCCCCGACAATCAGGCGGGAGATCCTATGCGGACCGAAGCTGACTTGGGGCAGCGGCGCGGCGGCGGCCAGGGGCGCTGAAAACGCGGCGGCGATTACTTCCCTTCGGGTGGCAGGCATAAGCGCCTCGTGTGTTCCCTTCGGATTATATAGTGGCCGGAAGGCGGGGAGCGGCTAATCCTCCCAGCGGCCGACCATGGAAGCCGGCTGGCCGGTCATCTGAAGTAAGTACTGCCACTCCTCCCCGGCCGGGTCCACCTGTTTGCGGCTGCCGATGACCAGGGGAATCGGCATATGGGTGAAACTGCCGTTGCGGAAGCCCACCACCATATCGGTGCGTCCGGCCATGCCCGCGTGAACGGCGTTCTGACCCAGGATGAGGCAATAGGCGGAGTCGTTGGAGTTCGCCGGCTGGCTGCGGATGGTATAGCTGGGGTCGATGTACTTGATCGAGACCTCGAGGCCGTGCTCGGCGCAGTGGCGTTCGATGCGTTCGCAGAGGAACAAGCCGATGTCTTTGAGTTTGATGTTGCCGGACTTGTCGCGTTCGATGTGCTCCGGCGTTTGCAGCAGGTTCTGGCCGGCGCCTTCGGCGACGACGACGACGGCATGCTGCCGGCGTTGCAGGCGGGCGGTGAGGATATCCAGGAAGCCCCCATCGCCGTCGAGAGTGAAGGGCACTTCAGGAATGAGGCAGAAGTTGACGTCCGGGTTGGCCAGTGAGGCGCGCAGGGCGATGAATCCGGAGTGCCGGCCCATGAGCTTGACGAGCCCGACGCCGTTGCGCGCGCCTTTGGCTTCGGCGTGGGCGGCGATGATCGCCGGACGGGCCTCTTCCACGGCCGTGAGGAAGCCGAAGCTCCGGTCGATCCACTGCAGATCGTTGTCGATGGTTTTTGGAATACCGATGATGGAGATGGGAAGCTGCCGGCGCCGGAGCTCCTCGGCGATGGCGTGCGCCCCGCGCAAGGTGCCGTCGCCGCCGATGGTGAACAGGATGCTGATATCCCAGCCGAGGAGCTTGTCCACCATCTCGCGCACGTCCTGGGCGCCGCGGGAGGATCCGAGTATCGTTCCGCCGTCGTCGTGGATGCGGTCGACCGTATCGGGGGACAGCATCAGGGGCATTTCCTGGCAGCGGGCGGAGAGCCCGGCGTAGCCGTAGCGGAAGCCGACGATGCGCCGGACGCCATAGACGTAGTGCAGGGTCATCACGATGGATCGGATGACGTCGTTCAGGCCGGGACAGAGTCCGCCGCAGGTGACGATGCCGCAACTGATCCGCTCCGGGTTGAAGAATATCTTCCGCCTGAGACCTGCCAGCTCGAACCTCGGCGGCATCTCGCCGGCATCCAGATAGGGCTTGAGCATCCGTGTGTCGGGCGACAGGAGCACGCCCTCGTCGTCGCTGACGAAGGGCAGCCGGCGCGCCGCGGCGGGCGACGGGAAGCGGCATTCACCGAGCCGCGAGACAACAAGGTCACTCTGGTGGGGAAGGTGAGTCACCGCGCCACTCTCCTCAATCTGATGCTACTTCACTGAAATCAGCAGAGGCGGGCGATTCGCCGGCTCCGGCGGTCGCACAAGGCTGTCGCCGGGATCCTTATACCGGCCCGGCGGCACGTACTTCCGGGGAGGCGCCGGCGGCGAATTGCTGGAAATTCTCTTTGAACATCTGAGCGAGCTTGACGGCCTGCTGATCGTAGGCGACGCCGTCGCGCCAGGTGGCGCGCGGATAGAGCACTTCCGTCGGCACGTCGGGACAACGCTCCGGCACCTCGAATCCGAAGACGGGGTCTTTCCGCATGGGCACTTCGTTCAGGGCGCCGGAAAGAGCGGCCCGCACCATGGCCCGCGTATAGGCGAGCTTGATGCGGCTGCCGGTACCGAACGGCCCGCCGCTCCAGCCGGTGTTAATCAGCCACGCCTGCACGCCGTGTTTGCGCATCTTGTCTCCCAGCAGCGTGGCATAGACGTCGGGGTTGAGCGCCATGAAGGGCGCGCCGAAACAGGTGCTGAATGTGGCTCGTGGCTCGGTGACGCCGCGCTCGGTGCCGGCCACTTTGGCGGTGTAGCCGGACAGGAAATGGTACATCGCCTGCGCCGGCGTCAGCCGCGCGACGGGGGGCATGACGCCGAAGGCGTCGGCCGTGAGCATGATGATGGTCCGGGGGTGGCCGGCCATTCCCTCCGGGTCAGCGTTGGGAATGTGGGTGACCGGGTACGAGGCGCGCGTGTTTTCGGTGAACTCGTCGCTGTCGAGATCGACGCGCCGCGTTTCGGTGTCAATGGTCACGTTCTCCAGAATGGTGCCGAAGCGCCGCGTGGTGGCGTAAATCTCGGGCTCGCCCTCCGGGGACAGCCGGATCACTTTGGCATAGCAGCCTCCTTCAAAGTTGAAGATGCCGTCTTCGTTCCAGCCGTGCTCGTCGTCGCCGATGAGGGTGCGAAGGGGATCAGCCGACAGGGTGGTCTTTCCGGTGCCGGAGAGCCCGAAGAAGATGGCGACGTCGTTCTGGTCCTTGCCGTAGTTGGCCGAGCAGTGCATCGACATGACGCCGCGCTGGGGCAGGAAGTAGTTCATCACGGTGAAGATCGATTTCTTCATCTCGCCCGCATAAGCGGTGCCGCCGATGATGACTTCCTTGCGCCCAAAGTGAAGCAGGATGAAGGCCTCCGAGCGGGTGCCGTCCTCCTCCGGATTGGCGCTGAAGCCGGGCGCGTCGATGACCGTGAACTCCGGCTTGTGGCTCTTCAACCGCTGGCGGTCCCGTTCCCGAATGAACATGTTGCGGGCGAAGATGTTGTGCCAGGCCAGCTCATTGATGATGCGGATCGGCATGCGGTAGTTCGGATCGGCCCCAACGTAACAGTCCTGGACATAGAGATCTTTGCCTTGCAGGTAGGCGGTCAGGCGCGCCCGGAGCCTCTCATAGGCGTCAGGGCGGAACGGCTGGTTCACTTTGCCCCACCAGATGCGGCCCTCACTCGACGGCTCCTTGACGACATACCGGTCGTTGGGCGAGCGGCCCGTGTACTGCCCCGTGCGGACGACCAGTGGACCCAAGTGGGCCATCAGGCCCTCATGCCGCCGGAGGGCGTGCTCGTAGAGGGCGGGCGTCGCCAAGTCCCACCAGACGGTGTTGACGTTCCGGATTCCGTGGTCCGCGAGGCTGCGAATGTCTCCCGATCTGCCTCGATCCTGCATAAGCTAACTTATTCCTCCGTCCCCGCGCTAATCGTCCTCATCGTATCAGATAAAGTTCGGCCGGCAGAGCCGTGGGCGCTCCGCTTCACCGAGAGAGCGCCGCGGGCATGACTGCCGGCGTGGCCGAGCCGGCGCTCCGCTCCACCTCATGACGGGGGCGTTTGCGAGATTGACGTCTGATCGAGGCGCTCGCAGATACATACCTCCGAGGTTACGCCGCATTGGGTGATGATCTGCCGGGACAGCGTGCGCCAAGGGCCCGCGCTGAGGAGCGGCTCGAGGCGCAGCGGCCGGCAGCCGCCGGTCAGTACGGGCTGCCAGGCTTGGATTCTTGCCCAAAGGCGGCTGAAGAGCCTGGCCAGGCCGGTCTCGCCTTCCGTGAGGCTGGCCAGACAGAGCAGCCCGCCCGGCTCGAGGACCCGGTGCGCTTCACGCAGGGCCGTTTCGATGGATGGTTCGTCCATGAGGTCGAGGGTATAGGCGGAGATAAAGCGGTCGAAGGTTCCGGGTTCGAACGGCAGTTCGAGCGAGCCGTTCGTGAGGCGGATCTCAGCCCGGTCTTTCCATTGGGCCACGCGGCGCCGCGACAATTGCACCATTGTCCGGCTGACGTCGAAGCCGACGTAAGTGGCGGCGGGGGACAAGTGCTGCTGCAACAGCCGGCGGGCCAGCAGCCCGGTGCCGCATCCGAGCTCGAAGACGGCCCGCGCCTGGTCGAAGCGGCCCAAGCGGACCGCCGCCTTCACCGCGCGGCCTTCGTAGAGGACCTGCAAGTCCTGAAGACGCCCGAACCAGTCGTAAAACCACCGGATTTCAGCAATGGTGAGAGTTCGTGACACAAGGCGGCTCGCCGGTAGCAGCGGCGCCGGCGCGTCAGGCCGACGGCGGTTCGGCGACGACCTTCCAGTTCGCTTCGTCGAAGTACAGCACGCGCCCCTGGCGGTAAGATTCGACGGCCATGGTGATCAGCACCTGCGCCTTGGCGCCGGTTTCCACGTCCAGGTTGGGCTTGCTGCGCGTCTTGACGCATTCGAGGAAGTTGAGGATATGGTCGGCGAGCATGTCGGACCGGCGTACCGGGATGCGAATGTCGACGGTGCCCCACTTCTCGGCATAGGCCTCGTCGATGACGCTGCGGCCCCGTTCGGAGTACTCCGGCCGGACGGTGATATAGGGGCTGTAGCGCTCGAACATGCCGTGCTCGACCATGATCACTGTGCCGAGGTGGCCGCGGATGAGGCCGGGAATGTGCTGGGAGTTGGCCATCGAGGAGCTGAGCACGAGCGAGTGCCCCTTCTTGTACTCGCCGATGAGGTGGAAGGTGTCCGGCACTTCGCGGTCGTGGAAGACGTAAATGCCGCCGCCGGCCATGACTTTGTAAGGAAACTGCGGCTCATCCCAGCAGATGTTCAACGGCGCCACGACGTGGTAGAAAAGATCGGTGGCAATGCCGCCGGAGTAATCCCAGTATTTCCGGAAGCGGAAGTAGCGGTCGGGATCGTACGGCCGCTGCTCGGCCGGTCCGAGCCACATCTTCCAGTCGATGTAGTTGTCGCCCTTTCCGTCCGGGCCGGCGCCGGGGTCGATGGGCCAGTTCCATTCGCCCTCGCGGGAATTACGGTGGTAAGAGCCCTGGCTCATGATCATCCGGCCGATCATGCCATCGGCGATGACTTTCTTGGCCTGATACCACTGGTCGGCGGAGGTGGTTTGGGAGCCCACCTGGAGAACCCGGCCGGTTTCTTTGACGGTGGCCACGAGTTGCCGAGCTTCCTCGATGGTGTGGCACATCGGCTTTTCCAGGTAGACGTCCTTGCCCGACTTCATGGCCTCGATGGCCATGGCGGCGTGCCAGTGATCGGGAGTGGCGATGAGGACGGCGTCGATGTCGCTGCGGGCGAGCAGCTCTCGATAGTCCAGATAGCCGTCGCACTTGAAGCGCTCCTTGTTCTGGTTTACGCGCTTCTGCCACACATCGCACACGGCGGCGATCTCGCAGCCGCCGGTTTCTTCGCCGATGCGCTGGAAATAGCGGCTGACGAAGCTGCCGCGGCCTCCTACGCCGATGGCGCCGATGCGGATCTTGTCATTGGCGCCCAAGACGCGGCGGGGAGCGCCGACGCCCAGGGCGGCGCCCATCATTCCGGCGCCTTGCAGGAACTGTCTACGATTCACGCGATGATTGCTTTCCGACATTCGTTCTACCTCGTTCCCTTGACTTTCGGGGCATCGCGGGCCGGTGCCCGGAGGAAATCCTCCTCAATTCTAACAGAGGATCTTGCGGGGGCCGCTAACGGACCGTTTCGTTGCCCGGAGCGCGGACGAGCTCCTCGCTGCGGCGAAAGGCCTTCCACCAGATCAGCAGGCAGAGCAGATGCGAGGAGACGGCGATCAGGTTTCCGATCACCACTGTCGAACGAGACATACTTAGCAGTGACTGGCCAATTGCCTCGCCGGCCATATTCAGGCCCAGGCCGCCGCTCACGATGAAGAGGCGCGGATCGCGGGCGCGTTCTCGGATCAGAGCGAACCAAAGGACCAGGTTCAGGACAGCATTCGCGAAACTCAGATTCCGGCACACCCGCGTTAGATAGAGCGGTATTCGAGACGCGATCGGAGTGGCCCAGAGGAACGAGAGGGCGATGACGACGGCAGTGCCGGCAATGATTCGTATTCGCAGGGCGACCTTTTTGGGTTGCTGTGCGGTGGCGGTGAAGTAGAGGGAAATGACAGCCGCCAAGCCCATTCCTTGCCGAGCGACGTTGTTGTAAAAGTAAACAGACCTATACCACCCTCTCCAGGTTTCCGGGTCCAGATATGCTGCGGAGTCGGCAACCGCTGTGAGAAACAGAACGATAACGTAAACAAAAATGCCTGGGTAGCTCCGGTACGGCCCCCGGCTCATGGCGTAGAGCACCATCACCTGGAGGGCCACACCCAAGACCCCTAGGGCAGTGAAGAGATAATTCAGCATGGAACACCGGCCTTACGCGAATCGCGAAGGCGGTGTCCAGCGTGATTCCAAGAGCCTTGTTACCTGCTGTCCGGGGAATTCGGTCATGGTCACGGAGCCAAAGCGACCGGGCCTTCCCACGGATCGGGGCTGGGCCACGGACCCAAAGCGACCGGGCCTTCCCACGGATCAGGGCTGGGCCACGGACCCAAGGCCAACGGGCCTTCCCACGGATCAGGGCTGGGCCACGGACCCAAAGCGACCGGGCCTTCCCACGGATCGGGGCTGGGCCACGGGCCGAGTTGGAGCGACTCGGTCCCACTCGACACTACCGCCGCGTTCGCAGGCAGCGCAACCACCAAGAGTGTAACACAAAGGAGCGAAATTCCAATCAGTTTCGGCATGAGAGTCGTACCTTTCAGGGCTTTGACGGAGGCGGCCGGCGTGACAGCACGGCCGCAGCGAAATTCCTCGGTCAAACCACTTACAGTCTAACTCAGGTGTTGCCCGGATGCGATCTAGGATTTTTCCTGATGCAACCGGTCGGGTTTATCACCCCGCTCAAGATGGGAGATTTAAGGGGCGCAAGCTAAAGCTTGCGCCATTGCGGGCTCAGTCGCCTCGGGGGAAATCGCGGCTCAGCAGCGGGTCTTCGTGGAAGGGATCCGACGGCGGGCCGGCGGGTCGGCGCCGGCGTCCGGGCCAATCCAGCCGCATGTCGTGGCAGACTTCATCGAGCATTTCCAGCGTCGTCACGCGGGATTCCATGGCAAAAGCCGTCAGCAGCAAATTGTCACAAAGCGCGTTAATGATGCGGGGAATTCCTTGCGAGCGGACGTGGATTTCAGCCAGGACTTCGGGCGGGAATACCGTTTGCTGGGGCATGCCCGCTTTGTCCAGGCGGGTGAGGATGTACTCCAACGTCTCGAACTCCTGGAGGGGCCGGAGATGGCACCGGAGGACGATGCGCTGCTTCAACTGGCGGAAGTTGGGGCCATCGAGTTTCCGGTCGAGTTCGGGCTGACCGGAAAGGACGATCTGTAGGAGCTTGCCGTGGCGGTTCTCCAGATTGCCGAGGAGGCGGATTTCTTCGAGCACGTCCCAATCCAGGTTGTGGGCTTCGTCGACGATCAGTGCAGTGGTACGGCCCTCGTTAGCGATTTGGACGAGGAACTCGTTCAGGGCAAAGAGGATTTCCGTCTTGGAGTCGTTCCGGCAGCGGAGGTCCAGGTCGTGGGCGATCATCTGGAAGAACTCGGCCGGCGTGACGCGAGAATTAAAGATGTAGGCAAACTCGATGTAGTGGTAGGCGAGGAAATCGCGGAGGCACTCGAGCATGGTGGTTTTGCCGGTGCCCACTTCTCCGCTCAAGACGATGAAGCCCTTGCGGTTCTGGACGCCATAGATCAGGTTGGCCAGGGCCTCTTCGTGCTGGCGGCTGCGGTACAGAAACGCGGGATCGGGGCTGAGGTTAAATGGATCCTCTTTAAATCCGAAAAATGCCCTGTACACGAATTAGCCCTCCACAGCGCGTGGCAAATCCACCTGCCCGAATCTCCACCTTCCGAGCATGTTAGCACGGCCGAGCGGGACGAACCAACGCGTGACCGTCGCTCCTTTTCCGCTATCGGCAGTCCGGGCCGGCGGCTACACGATTTCCAGCCGCACCCAGCCGGCCAGGGCGGCGGGCCTATTTTGCAGGAAGACGATCTTTCGCGTCTTGGGGAAGGGCAGGCCGGCACGGATGGCCTCGCCATAGGCGCCGACCTGGCGCAGGAGCCGGCGATACCAATCCTCCTCAGTTTTGGGATACCCGGTTTTGCTGAGAAATCCGGCGCCCCAGCCCATGCATAATAAGCAGGCGTCATCGCGGCGCCGGAGCTCCTGGAGGGTTGATTCGAGCTCATTGAGTCCCTGTTCGAGCCGGGCGAGTCCGCCCCACTGGGCATACTGCTTATGGGCTGACAGCAGGATGGTGGCGAAATCGTTGGCAGCCCTCATGAGGGTTGCCGTCGTCGGCGGGGCCTGCCAGCGCAAGTCCCGCACCACTTCCGGGTGCTGGTAAAAGGCTCGCTGTGTCCAGTAGCCCTCGAACTCCGTGCCGGCAGGGGCCATCTCAGCGAACAGCGGGGTGCTTTCCTCGACACGGCGGGCGTCGACACTGCCGCGTGGGGCGTGCTTCCAACGGAGCACGAACTTGCCATCGGGCGTTTTGTCCAGTGTCGAGACACGCAGCAGGAAGATCTTCAACACCGACGGCGGCACCGGCTTGGAATCCGAAACGCTGAACCCTTTGAGCGGGCTCTGCCGGGGGGGGCCGAGCGCCTTTTCCTCCAATACCTCTCCGAAGCGGGCCAGAGCCGCGTCCCTGGCGGGAGGCGCCGCCAGGGCCTTGAGCGCCGGTTCGCGGACGCGGTCGAAGACCAGCGCGGTTCTCAAGGCGCCGCGAATGGCGCTGCCGGGGATATAAGCGCCCGAGCAACCGGCGGCAAACTTCGGTATATGCAGGTGCTCTCGCGGCAGAGCCTGCCAATATGCGGCGTAGGCGGGATGCTCGAACGGGATGCGCCGCCCCGCGAAGTTTTGTGCAAAGCCGCCCCAGGCGGCGAACTCGAGCTTGTCGGCGAGCTTGATCTGCTTGAGGTAGTTCTCCAAGCGCGGCCCTTTGGCGAGGAGGCGGAAAATGCGCGTCTGGTCCAGCACGTTGACCTGGTCTTTCCAGACCATGTAGTCAACCGGAGCGAGGCTGGACCCGTCGCCCACCAGGACGGGGGTGAGGCAGGTGAGGCGGTACTTCATAAGGCGGCCTCCCCGGAGATGGGGATGCTGACCGGGAAACCGTACCGGAAGACGGGGTGGGGGAACCCGGCGGGAGCGACATCGGCCGCCGAGCCCTCGGGAGCGGCTGCGGCCGCCAGCACCGATCCTTCTTCGATCATGCGCACCCATTTTTTTTCGGCGCCCCAGCCGGAGCTGCTCTCGATGCGGCCGGCGCGGGTGACGATGGAGTACTCACCCCGGTCCCAATCGACGAGGTCGTTGGGGCCGGGGCGAAAAAGCGACAGCAGCCAAAACATGGTTGCGGGCGGAGCCGCCGGCGCAGTGTGGTCCACCGCTTCGGGTTCGCTGGAGGCGCCGGGCGCCGACTCGGGAAACAGCAAGCCGGGAAGGACGCCGTGGCGAAGCTCGACAATCTGGGCGCGGCCCCAGCCGATGGCGCGCTTGCCGCCGAAGCCGGAGTCGCACAGCAGGCGGAGGGCGGCGGTTACGTGGCCGGACCAACGCTGTTCGGCTTCTTCGCCGGCAAAGGCGGCCAGAAACCAGAGGCCGGAATTGGCAGCGAACTCGATGCACGCCGTGCGGTGGGCCGGGCCCGGGCCGCCGTGGATACGATCAACGGGTTGGAAGGAGCGGACGCTCACCCGAAACGGCCCGGCGGGTTCGGGCTGTTCCGTCCGGGGAATCAGACACCGGCTCTGGCCGTCGACGGCGAACGAGTCCTCACTGGGGAGCTCGCCGCGGCACAGCGACGGGACCAGAGCCATTGGCACGAACAAGGCGGCTTTCGCCCGCAGGCGGGACGGGACGGAGGGCGGCCAGACGCTGCGCGGGGGCACGACGAACAGCGTTTCGCCCTGCCAGGGAAAGCACGAGCTGAAGCGGACGGCCGGAGACCGGCTCGCGCGTGCCGTCGCGGCCAGCCATTCGTCGAGCATCTCCAGCCGGTCCATCGCTTGGGTGATGGCCGAGTACAGGGAGTCGCTCCGATAGAGGAGCCCAGTCTGTTCGCGGGCGCCGGAGTCGGGTGCGATCCGCCACGGCGTGGTCGGCTGGAGGCGAACGAGGAGGGCCGGCTGCATTAGGCTTCCGCGAGCTTTTGGCCGAAGTCCGGCCGATTGGCCAGAGTTTGGAGTTGGGCGGCGTCGGCGCCGGAAAGCAGTTCGATCTCGGGCTCACCGGAAGCGTAGAAGCGGCGGTTGCGCCAGACCAGCCGGAGGTCGGCGAAGCGGACGCGGCCGCTGCCCCGGGAACCGCCGCCGCCCAGGCTGTCGTCTTCCAGCAGGCGCAAGGCTTCGGCGAGGCGGCCGAGCAGCACCTTATCCTCCTCGCAGAGGATGTCCAGCACCATGCGAATGCGGAAGCGGGCGCCGGCGGGCACCCGTTCCAGGGTCCTGGGGTTGGCCTGCGAGGTGATGCGATCGACGGCGTTCTCGCTTTTGACTTCGGTCAGCTCGTCATCGAGATTCTCCCGCATCGAGTCGGTGATGCTCTCCGGGATGAGCGGAGCATCGTAGACGGCGAGCCGGGCCGGAGTGGCCGAAGCACTGTCCAACATCTCTCCATTCTGGACCCGTTCCATCCGGCCGGGGTTGCGCCCGAACAGCAAGCAGATCTCGTCATCGGGCCGATCGCTTTGGTGGATGCGGACCTCCTGGCCGCGGCGTTTGGAGACATAGACGAGTTCAGCGGGGACGGCGAGGCCGGAGGTTTGCTCGAGCAGTGCGCGCAGCCGTCCGCGGAGGGAGCTGCCGGGGACGTAGGGGCGGCCGAAGGCGTCCTTGATTACGGGGTTGTCGGCGCCGCCGATTTCGAGCGAGCCTTTTCCGGCGCCGATGTGGAGCCCGGTTTCACAGTGCAGCTCCCCTTCCAGGATCAGCTTGCCGATGAGTTTCAGTTGGGTCTCAGCGGTGTGGGCACTCATGGTTCCTCGCTATTCGTTGTAAGCGATGATCGCTTCGAACAGGTCCCGGAAGCGTTCATAGCCGCGCGGGTCGTTTTTCCGCGTAACTTGCAGCAACAGCCGTTCGAGGCTGTCGAGACTGCGGAGGGAGTGGCGGGCGATGGTGTACGCCAGGCGGGCGCGGAGCATCACGAACTGGTGCTGGCGTTCGCTTTCCGGGGCCCGGCAGGCGCGGCGCACGGCGTTGTAGAGGCGGCGGAGCTGGCTTTTGGTGCCCGAATCCATGTCGCGCATGCGAGCCACGACACCATGCGCCTGGTTGTCCAGGTACAGGCTGTCGGCGATGAGTTTCTCGATGTCGATTTCCGGCGGGCCGGTCCGCTCGGGGCTCCGGCTCCGTCCTTCTCGACCTCCGCGGGGGGACCTCGCCTCCCGGTTTTTGGTTTCCTGTTGTACTTCTGCCATTGGTCTATGCCTCTGCAAGCAGCTTCGCCCACTCCAAGGCCACGCGGCCTCCAGGACGAAGTCTGGCCCGAGCTGCTTCCTTCCCGAGCAGTTCCACCATGAGCCGGGAGAGCAGCCTCTGGAATTCACGGTCGCGCGCGCCTCCGCCGAGAAGGCTGAGGCGGCGATAATAGCGCCAAGGCCGGCGGATGCGGGCTTCGGGGCCGCCGGCGGACCGGCCGGCGCTTTCGTACAGCCGGATCAGATCGCCCAGCAGTTCCGGGGATCCGCCGAAATCCCGGATCAGGCGTCGGAGATCTTCGTTGAGATCGGCGGCGACACCGACCTGCCGCCACTCGACAGTGTGGTCGAAGAGGTGAAAGTTATCGACGCCGGAGGACTTCGCCAGCGCCAGGCGGCGGCCCGCCTCGGCGTAAACATCGGCGAGCGGTGTGTCCTGGTCCGGGGCCAGGGCCAGGGCCATGGAAATCGTCTTGCCGTCGGCCCCGGGGACGTCTTTCAGGTTTTCTTCATTGAAGCGATGAAACAGCCGCTGAACTTCGCGGGCCAGCGATACCAGCGCGTCCCAGGAGCCGTAAACGGCGAAGTCGCTGGCGCTGGTGTGCAGGATGGAGACCTTCCGCCAGAACTCCGGCAACGAGCAAGCGACTTCCAGTTCGCCGGCGAAGAACTGCTTGTACAGCATCGACAGCTGGACGTGTTCTTCAATGGTGGCCAGCCGGCGCATGCGAGCGCCGAGATGGTCGACGTCTCCGCGAAGCACTCCCCAGGCTTTGCGTCCCTGGGCGCGGGCGGCGAGCTCACCGACGGTGGCGCTGCCATTGCCTTCGTCGGAGGGGGCGGTGTGCCGGGCGAGCGGGATGGCCTCACCGGAATTCACCAAGGGCCAGGTGTACTTGCCGCCTGCCAGCGAAATGCGAGCGGGGTCGTCGGGTGACCATCCGACTTGTTTGGCGTCGGCGAGGTGCCGGCCGAGTGCTACGGCGAACCAGCCCTGGGTGTCGATGGGTTCGGGCGGCGTAAACGGCTCGAACCACTCCGGGCTGTGGGGCATGGCGAGGCGCTGTTTTCGGCGCATGTCCTCGGCGAGGCGGCGCCGCACGATGGCCCAATCTCCAAGGTTCTCGGTAGCGGCCCACTCGAGCGCCAGGCAGCCGTCGCTGAAGCGGCGAATATCGCCGGCGGCGGCCTCCAGCAAGGCGTCGGCACGCGATAGCGCCTCGTCGGGAAGGATGATCAGGAACTGGCCTCCCCCGCTGGAGCCGAGCATGATTTTGGGGAGTCCGAGTTCGGCGAGCACGGCCCTGGGGAGGACTTCGCTGAGCAGCGCGACCCAGCGGCTGCGCCCGAGCAGGAGGGCTTCGCCGGCGCTGCCTGCGGCGGCCCGCTCGCTGTCGTGAGCCGGCGAAAGCAGGAACCGGTGGATGCCCGATAACTGACCCTGAAGGAAGTATTGGACCGCCATTCGGAAAAGCGCCGAATCGAGAATAACACTCTAGCACAGGCGCAATCAGAAGATATCGCCGCCTGCGACGGCTGGAGCCGGTCCGCCGCCGGATGCGATATGCTGGACGAGGCATCGGGCCTGAATCTCCTGATTTGGCGCCCGGGTGGGAAGGAGGCCGGCCACGATGAACGAACGATTGGTCCTGGCGGTGGCCGCGGCTCTGCTGGCGGCAGGGTGCGCTCGCGGGCCGCGGCTGAGTCTCTGGCAAGCCGACCCGCTGGTGAAGATCTTCCCGGATGATCCCCCGGGCACGGCGAAAACCGGCGAGGCTGCAACGATTCCGCGCAACGGTCATGCCAGCGTTCAGTTCGCGGTGCGCTCGCCGGTGGAGATTGCCGAGCTGGCCGTGGAGCTGTCAGCGCCGGAGCGGGATGGCCGTGTGCTGGCAGCGTCGGTCCGTTGGGTGGACTACGTGCCGGTGGGATCGAACCCGCCCGGGACTCCGTACGATGAGGTGGTGCGGCCGGCCCCGGCGCTGTTTCCCGATCCGCTCCGGGAGAATTTCCCATTCACTCTTCCCGGCAACCGGACCCACTCGCTCTGGATAACTGTGTACGCACCGGCGGAGGCGGAGCCGGGAGACTACACCGGGAGGATCCGGGTTCTGTCCTCGGGGGCCGAGGCCGGCTCGGCGCGGTTCGAGGTGCGCGTGGCCGCGGCGACGGTGCCGGCGACGCAGACGCTCCAGGTCACCAACTGGTTCAACTTCTCGGCGGCGAATCTGACGCGTTTTTACAAAGTTGAGGAGTACTCCGACGCTTACTGGCAGTTGCTGGAGAACATCGGCCGGGTGATGGCCGATCACCGGCAGAACGTCATTCTGACTCCCGTGTCCAGGCTGGCCGAGCCGACGCTTTCCGGCGGGACGATTCGTTACGGTTTTGAGCGGTTGGACCGCTGGGTGGAGACGTTCCGGCGCGCCGGCCTGATCGGCACGATCGAGGGGGGCCACCTGCTGAGCCGGTCCGGCGGGTTTTTCAGTCCGATTGTGGTGCCGGCCTACGTCGTCGAGCAGGGCCGGATCGTACGCCGGAGTCTGGCGCCGGACGATCCCCGGGCCGAGGCGTATTTGCGGTCGTTCCTGCGGGCGCTGTACGCGCACCTGAAGGCGAGAGGTTGGGAGGGCCGCTACATCCAGCACATTCACGATGAGCCGCACGATCGGGAGGCGCCCGTTTACAACCGCTATGCGAAGATCATCCGCGAATCGCTGCCGGGCATCCCCACCATCGACGCCGTCAGCCTGCGCCAGGACATCAGCTTCTTCGCGGATGTGTGTGACATCTGGGTTCCGGTGCTGGGGAGCTTCGACCACGAGCTGGAGCGAATCCGCGAACACGTGGCCGGAGGCGGCCAAGCGTGGTTCTATACCTGCATCAGTCCCCAGGGCCGGTATCTGAACCGCTTCACTGACTACCCGCTTCTCAAGGTCCGCCTGCTGCACTGGCTCAATTTCCGGCACAACCTGACGGGCTTTCTGCACTGGGGCGGCAACTACTGGGGCCCGAAGCCGTTCGACAATGTGCAGACGGTGATCAACAACAACCGCACGCTGCTGCCGGCGGGTGATAACGCCATCGTTTACCCGGACGCCGAGCGCAACACGGTGCTGAGTTCGCTTCGCCTCGAGGCCATGCGCGAGGGGATCGAAGACTACGAGCTGCTGGCGGCGCTGGCGGCGCGAGACCCGGATCAAGCAAAGGAACTGGCGGCGGCGGCCATTCCGCACTTCAACGACTATGTGCGCGCCCCGGGCCAGTTTCGCCAGTTGCACCGCCGGCTTTTGGAGGCACTGCGATGAGATTCCCACCGCTCCCGACCACTGTGCTGTGCGTCCTGTTGGGCGCCGCGGCGGGCTGCGCTCCCAGCCCGGAGCTGGAGTACTGGTTCGTTGATTCCCTCACCAAGGTTTTCCCCGACGATCCGGTCGGCGCAAACCGTCTGGGTGAGGCGGCCTTCGACGCCGCCCGAAACTCGAACGTCAGCATCCAGGTTGCCTTGCGTACGCCCGTGACCCTCGGCGACGTGTACGTGGACGCGCTGCCGCTGACCGGGCCCGGCATGCCCATCGATTCGGTTCGTGTGCGCTGGGTGGAGTATGTGGTGGTGACCAGCAACACGACGAACACGCCGCCGGAAGAGCTGGTGCGCCAGGCGCCCGCGCTGTTTCCGGACGCGCTGTTGGACGAGTTCCCGATTACCTTGACCAAGGGGCGAACCCGGGCGGTCTGGCTCACGGTGTTTGTGCCGCGGGATCAGGCGCCGGGTGAATACCGGGGCCGGATCGTGTTGCGGCAGGGCACGGACCGGCTGGCTGAGATTCCGTATCTGCTGGTGGTGCATCCGGCGACGGTCCCGGCGGAGATTCCGCTGGCGGTGTCGAACCATTTCAATTTGAGCGACGGCCACCTGGAGCAGTTTTACGGTTGCTCACGCTACTCGGACACGTGGTGGGGCGTGGTGCGAAACTTCGCGCGTTTCCTGGCCGCCTATCATCAGACTTCGATCGGCGCGAACCCTGTCTCGATGGTGACGGCCGAGGTGCGCGGCGGGGTGGTTTCCTATGATTTTTCGAACTTCGAGCGCTTTGTCGAAACCTTCGAGGCCGCGGGGGTGAAAGGCCACATCGAGGGCGGGAACCTGTTGCGGCGCGAGCGCCGCCGCGATGCGCCGGTCATGGCCCGGGCGTGGGTCGTTGAGAACGGCCGAGCGGTGCTCCGGGACGTACCGTGGATTGACGCGCGGGCGCAGCGGTTCCTCGAGTCTTTTCTGCCGGCGCTCTACGGATGCCTCCAGCGGCGCGGCTGGAGTCACCGCTACCTGCAAGGGATCCTCGACGAGCCGCACGAGTGGGAGCGCCAGCCGTTCGTCGAAGCCGCGGCCGTGGTGCGCCGTTTGATGCCGGGCGTGCGCACGATGGAGCCCGTCGGAGCGCGCCAGGATCTCACGTTCATGGAGAAGACGGTGGACATCTGGGTGCCGCAGCTCGGGACGTTCGATGACAAACTGGAGCTGCTGCGGCAGCATGCGGAGCGGGGTGGGGAACTTTGGTTCTACACGGCGCTGTCGCCGAAAGGGCGCTACCCGAACCGCTTCATTGACTACTCTTTGCTGAAGGTCCGGCTGCTGCACTGGATCAACTTCAAGTACGGGTTTCGGGGCTTCCTCCACTGGGGCGGCAACTATTGGGGTCCGGAGCCGCTGAAAGACACCCAGCCGGTGATCAACCAGGGCCGTACGTATCTGCCTCCGGGCGACGCTTACATCACGTACCCGGACCGGCTGCGCCGGTCGCTGTTCAGCTCGATCCGTCTGGAGCAGATGCGGGAGGGTATCGAGGACTTCGGCTTGTTGGAGGAATTGAACAAGCACGATCCGGAAAAGGCCCGGCGAATCGCCTCAGAGATGGTTGGATCCTTTACTGAATATGTTCGGGAGCCGGCCCGTTTCCGGGAGCTTTACCGGAGTCTGCTGGCGGCGTTTTGAGAGTTGCCGGTTCGGATAAGACCGCTTATCGGGACTGGCAAACGCGATTCGCGTTGCGGCCGGCGGGTTGAGGCGCCGGGTCTTAATTCTGGGGCCGATGGCGGCGTTGCGGCGGGGGGCGAGGCTTTGGCACACGGATTGCCATCGTGCTAAAGTCGGATGAGCGACAGCGATCCCAGCCGGTACGAGCCGGAGGAGAGACTGGCGGAGATCATCCTGGCGGGCGAGCGGATACGTTGCGCCGCCGTGGCAGGATTGATCTCCGCCGCGGTGACGATGGTCAGCGCTTTGGTGTCGATCGAGCTGGCGGGGCTGTCGGCGTCCGCCCTCGTTGAGGCCGCCGTCGTTGCGGTGCTGTCTGTAGGCGTATGGCAGAAAAGCCGTGCGGCGGCGCTGCTGCTGTTCGGTTGCTTTACCGCCCTGCGCCTGTATGAGTTCGCCCGGTACGGATCGGGCCTGTTTAGCGGCCTGGCGTTCGGCTATCTTTTCCTGCTCGGTGTGCGGGGCACGTTTCGTCTCAGCGGGGCTCGCCCCGACCTCCTCTGACACTGCCCTTCCAAGTGCCGCCTCTGCGGAATAGCTTCTTGAGTTCGACGCGCTGCCGGCCGTGTGGTGAAATGGCAGCGTATGGGCTGGCTCACCGACCCGAACACGTGGATCGCGCTGACCACTCTGACCGCGCTGGAGATTGTGCTCGGCATCGACAACATCATCTTCATCGCCATCCTTGCCGGGAAGCTGCCGAAGCACAGGCAGCGGCGAGCCCGCACGGCGGGCCTGGTGCTGGCCATGCTCACGCGCATCGCTTTCCTGTTCTCGATCACGTGGATCCTGCGCCTGACGGGGCCGTTATTTACTGTCTTCGGCCTGGAGGTCTCCGGGCGCGACCTGATCCTGTTCGCCGGCGGTCTGTTTCTCCTGGGCAAGAGCACGCTGGAGATCCATGCGCATCTGGAGGGCGAGGAGGAACCTTCGTCAGGCCGGCGGGTTCTGGCGCCGGTCAGCTTCACGGGGGTGGTCGTTCAGATTATGCTGCTGGACATCGTCTTCTCGATCGACTCAGTGCTGACGGCGATCGGCCTAGCGGAGGAAGTCTGGGTTATGGTGGCCGCCATCATCCTGGCGGTGATCGTGATGATCGTGCTGGCCGGCAAGATCAGCGCCTTTGTGGAGGCTCACCCCACGATCAAGATGCTGGCGCTGAGCTTTCTGCTGTTGATCGGCTTCTCGCTGGTGGGAGAGGGTCTCGGGCTGCACATCCCGAAGGGCTACATCTACTTCGCGATGGCTTTCTCCGTGTTCGTGGAGTTGCTGAACATGCGAATGCGGAAGCGCCGCCCGGCGCCCGTCCGGCTGCGCAAGCCCCGTGCGGCGGCCCTGACCACACCGGCGGCGTAAGCCGTCCGGATTACTCCAGCATCCCCAATTGCCAGCGGAGGAATTGCACGACGTCGGCATCGGTTTCGATGCGTTTGCGGACCGGCATCGCCCGGCTGTGCCCGAACTCGGCCTCATAACGCAGCAGCACGGGGCGATCGGACGCCGTCGCCCATTGCATCAGCGCGGCCATCTTCCGCGCATGCAGGGGCGCCACCCGGGTGTCAGCATCGCCGGTGAGGAACAGCACCGCCGGGTAGTCCTCGCCTTTTTTCACGTTGTGATAGGGGGAGTAGGCCCGCAGGTATTCAAATTGTCGTGGGTCATCGGCCGAGCCGTATTCATCGACCCACAGCCTGCCGAGCAGGAACTTGTGGTAGCGGAGCATGTCCAGCAGTGGGTAGGTGCATACGACGGCCTGGAACAGCTCCGGCCGCTGAGTCATGGCGGCGCCGACCAGCAGCCCGCCGTTGCTGCCGCCGAGGATGGCCAGCCGCTTCGGGTTGGTGTAGCGCCGGGCGATGAGCCACTCGGCCGCGGCCAGGAAATCGTCGAAGACGTTCTGCTTGTGCTCGCGCATGCCGGCGCGGTGCCACTCCTCGCCCAGCTCCCCGCCGCCGCGCAAGTTGGCCACGGCCAGCACGCCACCGAGCTTGAGGAAGGCCGCCCAGAGCTCTCTAAACTCGGGCTTGACGCTGACGCCGAACCCTCCGTAGCCATAAAGCAGGGTCGGGTTGTTGCCGTCCAATCGGATTCCCTCGCGATGGACCAGGAACATCGGCGCCTCGGCGCCGTCCTTAGACCTGTAGGAGACCTGCCTGGTCTGGAGGGCGGTGCCCGCGAGCAGATGGGAGGCGGGCGCTTGCCAGACATCTTCCGTCAGCTCATCGAGGTCGAGGTGATGGATCTGCGGGGGGCTCGTGAAAGACTGCGCCTCGAAGAACAGGTCCGGCTCGTCCCACTTGCCCCGGATCTCGCCGATCGACCGCGGCTGCTTCCAAGTGAGGGACTTCAACAGCGTCCCTTGAGGGGAGTACACTTCCAGGCGCGAGACAGCCCTGTGGAGGCGGTGCAGCACGATTTTGCCGCCGGCCGCCACCGAGGGGGCGGAGAACCACTCGATAGGATGCTCGGATTCGGGAATCAGCTCGCGCCAGTGCTCGATGCCGGGCCGGGCCAGGTCCGCGGCCATCACGCGTTTCATCGGCGCCTGCCAGTCGGTCAGGATGACGAGCCGGTTGCCGGCGAATTCGGCGCGGAAGAACGCCTTGGCGCCGGGCGTCAGCAGCACGGGCGGGGCGGTGGATCTGCGGTCCTGGAGGATCACTTCGGTGGTCGAGTGGCCGTGTCCGAGCGAGTAGACCAAGTAGCGTTCATCGGCCGAGGCGGACATGCCCAGCATGATGCGATCCATGCCCAGCCCTTCGCCGAACAACAGCTCGTCGCGGCCGGGCGGTCCGCCCAGCTTGTGCGAGTAGACGCGCGGCCCCTCCTTGTTCCAGCGGACATAAATCAGGCGCTGCTCGTTGGCCAACCAGACCTTCGGTCCATAGCGCGCCTTAGGGAGTTCCTCAAGGTCCTTTCTGCGGCCGACATCGAAGAAGCGGAGCGCCACTTCGTCCTCGCCGCCATGGCGCACCGAGTACAGCATCAGCCGTCCGTCGTCGGAGACGTCCGCAATGTCAACGCTGATGGTTTGGTGGGGACTCATGCCGTGGGGGTCGACCAGCGTCTGGTCGGCGCCGTGGAGTCCCTCACGCATGAGGATCACAGCGAGCTGGGCGCCGGGTGATTTTCGGGTGAAGAAGTAGCGTCCTTGGCGGGCCAGCGGCGGGCTCCACTCGGCAATGCGGTGGGCCTCGGTCAAGATCGCCTCTACCTCCGGCCGGCCGGGAACCTGCTGGATCACCTTGTGAGTGTGGGCGGTTTGGGCGGCGATCCAGGCGCGCGTCTCGGGCGCCTCCTGGTCCTCGAGCCAGCGGTAGGGGTCTTCGATCCTGATGCCGTGCAGTTCGTCCGTCACGACCTGACGCTTGGTTTCCGGGGGGCGCTCGACGTGAATACGCGTGCGGCAACCAGCCAGCAGCGAGAGGGCCGTGGCCGCGAGGAATGGCAGTACGACGACTCTGATGTTCGCACGGCGCATGAACTAACCTTCACCCGTGGCCTGAAGAGGGCGCCGCTTGTTGGGCGGCACAGGCAGGCCCGGTCCATCCAGTCTATACTCGTTTCGCTTGCGTGTGATGAGACCGGCGGGTTCGACAAGGCGGAAATTCTTGGGTGCAGCGGCGGCGCTGGCGTGTGTTTCGCCCGACGGCCAAAGCGGCGCAGCCCGTTTCGGCTCTGGTACGGCCGTGCTGCGGCGGATTGGAACGACGCGCTGCCGGCAGGCAACGGCCGCCTGGGGGCGACGGCGTTCGGCGCGGTGGCGGCACTGGTGGCGCTTTACTTCCAATAAGGCCGCTATCTGCTGATCGCGAGTTCGCCTCCTGGCTCGTAGCCGGCGCATTGGCAGGGGATCTGGAATGAATTGGTGCGGCCGCCTGGGAGCCCGAGCTGGACGGCGAATATCAGCGTGCAGAGGAATCATTGGCCGGCAGAGACGTGCGCGCTGAGCGGATGTGATGTGCGGTCACTGCTTGGCCGGGAGTGCCGCATTCGCTATGGCGAGCAGAGGGCGGCGTTCCCGACCGCGGCAAAAGGTACCGGCTGGACGCGAGGTTGAAGCGGGTGGGGCGTGATACATTGACCAGTGCGAGGCGTTAGTGGAAAGGAGGTTTCTGGGATGGCAGCGAGCAGTCGGCGAGAGTTTCTGAAGGGAGCGGCGGCGACGGCAGCCGCTCCGGCGTTTCTGTCCGGATTCGGGCAGCGCAGCCCGAACGAGACGATCAATGTGGCGGTAGTGGGCTTTCACGGGCGCGGACGGTCACACTACCGGGCCTTTGCGCAGATGCCGAACGTGCGAGTGGCAATGCTGTGCGACGTGGATGAGCGCCTGTTTCCCGCGGCGGTGGCCGAGGTCGAGAAGCTCCAGGGGCACAAGCCGGGCACCGAGTACGACATCCGGCGGCTGCTGGAGCGGAAGGACATCGATGCCGTGTCGATCGCAACGCCGGATCACTGGCATGCGCTGATGACGATCTGGGCGTGCCAGGCGGGCAAGGACGTTTACGTCGAGAAGCCCGTCTCGTTCACCATCGTGGAAGGGAAGAAGATGGTTGAGGCGGCGCGCAAGTACCGGCGGATCGTCCAGGCGGGACACAACCGGCGGAGCGAGGGCCGCACGCGCGGAGCGATGCGCACGCTGCACGACGGGAAGCTAGGGGAGGTCTATCGCGCCAGGATCGTGATCCGCAAACCGCGCGCCAGTATCGGCCGGGTGCAGGAATCCTCGATCCCCGAAGGGGTTCACTGGGACCTGTTTCTGGGTCCCGCCCCGTACCGCGCCTTCACCCTGAACCGCTTCCATTACGGCTGGCACTTCTTCTGGGACACTTCGACGACGGATATCGGCAATACGGCGGTGCACAGCGTCGATGTGGCCCGCTGGGGGTTGAACAAGCGCGTCTACCCGAAGAAGGTACACAGCACGGGCGGGGTGTACATCTGGGACTCGGAGCAGGAAACGCCGAACGTGCAAATGGCAACGTTCGAGTACGAGGACGGAACCCTGCTAGACGTGGACCTGTCGAACCTGTATGCCCCGCCGCACGAGTCGCAGGGCATAACGTTCTACACCAGCAAAGGCTACCTCACCGAGAACGGCAAGTGGGAGAGCGGGCTGGGGACGTTCACGCCGCGGAGCCGGGGGCCGGAAGTGACCAGCGCCGGGGTGAACGAGCGGGCAACCAACGTCAGCTTCCCCAGGGCCAGTTATCAGCCAGGTCCGGAAATACCGGACGAGGCGACCGTGAGTCACTTTCAGAACTTTATCGACTGCGTGCGCTCACGGAAAGTCGAGGACCTGTACTGCGACATTCACGAGGGACACCTGTCGGCCGCGTTGTGCCACATGGCAAACATCTCCTACCGCACGGGGCGGAAGCTCGTCTTCGACAGCGCCACTGAACGCTTCGTGGACGACGAGGAGGCCAACGGTTTCCTGACGCGGAAGTATCGTGAGCCGTACGTGCTGCCCGATACGGTATGACCGGCTGAGAAGCGGCGCCTGGGGACTGTCCGGCAGCCCCCAGGCCCGCGTTGTGAAAGGGCGGCTAATTTACAACAGCGGCCGGCCGAGGCTACGAGCCAAATCCCGCAGCAGCCGTTCGAGTTTCTGGGCTTGCTCCGAGAGAGCGTCGATCTTGGCGGCGTTGGCGTCCACTTTCATACCCACGGCGTCGGCGGCATCTTTGGCCTCATCGAAGGGCATCAATTGGCCGCGCATGATGCCCGGCGGATTCGAGGCGGTGTGGATGTTCACATAGTAAGCCGACGGGTTGGCCATGATGGCCTCGATGACGCCCAGTCCGGAGGGGTCCGTGATCACGTTGTGGCGGAAAAAGGAGCCATTGCCCGGACCGGCATCCATTGGCGGCCCGAAGTTGGCGCTGACCACAATTCCTCCGTTGACGCCTTCGGCGCCCGCATGGATGTGCATGGCCCGGATTGTTTCGGCCTGCCCGAAGTGGTAATTAACGCGGAAATCGACCACCGCCATATCGATCATCCCTGCGCCATCGCGGTGAACCAGCATTTCGACGACGGCGTCAGCCATGGCGAACGTGCCGACCAGCGGCGGAACCTCGTGCGACGGGCTCATCAGTACCCGGTACTTCACGGTGTGGATGCCGGGGCTGGTATGCATGTCGGCAAACAACGCCGGCACGGCCGCCAGTGCAAGAATCAGAAGCATAGTGAGCTTTTTCATGGGTCTCCTCTCCTCAAAGCAAAGTATTTAGAATCGCCCCCGTCCCCGAAGGACTCCCAGTCCGAGGAACTCTCTGTAATTATAACACCGTCTGCCAAGGAAACGGATCAATGGAAGAAAGTTTACGTCGAAAAAGGCTCCCTCGAACCCGTGACTGCGTCTGGTTGGGGGGAGCAAGTGACCCACATAGTGAGCGAAGAATCCTCAGAGGCCGGCCTCGAGCACCAGGCGGCCGAAGGCGTCCCACACTTCGACGCGGCGCACGGCGGTAACCGGGTTGACGGCGGCCGGCAGAGCCTGTCCGTCGAAGTTCTTGAGCTCGAGTTCGCCCTCGCCGAACGCCGTCCGGATCACGCCGGCGGGCTGGCCGTTGGCCAGCACCAGGAAGGTGGTCCCATCGGGGACACGCGCCTCGACTTCGACGGTGAACTTCTGGCGCGTGTCCCGGATGCGGATGTCGATGTGGCCTTTGGCCCGGATTCCGGCGCCGGCCTCGGTAGTCTGGAAGAAAAAGCGGACTCTGTTCTCATCGTCGCGCTGCTCGCGCAGCTCAGCGGCAGGACAGGCGCCGGAGCTGCCGGGCCCGCTGCGGTCGTCCCATTCGGGTTGATCGTGGGAGCGGCCGCTGTTGTCGGAGCTTCCCTTGTCAGCCAGCGCCGGGGCGGTCAGGGCGAGCGCGATGCCCAGTGTCAATCCCATCAGTGTCTTCATCTTGATTAGCCTCCCGTTCTGCGATTGCGTCGGCGAGCCCCTCAGAAATTGCCCTGAAGGATGACTTGGCCGCTGCCATCCTCGACGGTCACCATGCCGATGGTGCAGACATCGCCTAGCTCGCGCGGCAGTACGGCGCCGTCGCCGCTGTCGAGCTCGAGCTCGCCGTCGCCGAAGTCGATACGGATGACATCCACGGTCAGGCCGTTGGCCTTGACGATGAAGGTCGTGCCGTCGGGCACGCGCGCGTCCATGGAAACCTTGAAGCGCTGGCGTTCGCCGCGCGCCCGGACTTCAGCCGACCCGCTGGTGTCGAGCGACGCGCCGAGAGGCGTTGCCTGGAGGGGAATCTTTTTTCTGCATTCGCCGGCGAACATCTGACCGGCGACCAGCGCCCCGGCAGCCAGAAGTGCCGAAGTCCGCGCTGCATATTTCTGTAGCATCCTCATTCTGATCTCCTTATCCTGTGGTAATGGTTGAGAATGATCCGGCAAGCCGGATCCACACGTCCCAGGTCCCAGCTCGATTTCAGTGAGGGACGATTTCCGTGTTCATCGAGTTAGTCAGGCGCGGAGGGCGCGGCGGAACAAAAATTTTCGCCGTGGGGGCCGCCGCTCTGGTGCTGGCGCCGGCCGCGCCGCCCGCGGTTGAAGAGCTGCTGTCTTCAGCGCGGGCGCTTCAGGCAGCCGGCAAGCTGGAGCAAGCGCGCGCTGTCTACGAGCGGGCGCTGCCGGAGCTGAGCAGGCCCGGGAACGAGGCGCGGCTGTATGAGGCTTGCTCGGAGCTGAGCGCGATCGACACCGCGCTCGGCAACTATGCGGCGGCGGTTGAGCGCGCCGACCAAGCGGTCAGACTGGCCGAGCGCCTCCAGGATTTCGCGGCGAAGGCGAAGGCATTGAACCGGGCCGGCTCGGCCCGGCTGTATGAGGCGCGGTATGCTGCGGCCTTGGATTACTTTCAACAGGCCCTTCAAATCGACCGCTCCCTAGGCGACGCCGAGGGACAGGTGCTGCGCCTGAACAATATCGGCAACGTCCACTTCTTCGAGGGGCGGTACATGGAGGCCCTGAAGTCGTACCGAGAGGCCCAGCAGATTCTCGATCTGAAAGCCGATCCGCCCTGGCGCCGGCGATGGGGCTATGCCACGGCAGTGAATATTGCCACTGTCTGGCAACGGCTCGGGCAGCATGAGAAGGCCCTCGACGTCTATCTGTCGCTGAAGAGTTCGGCCGGTGCCGTGTCGCCGCGCGAGCAGGCGCGTCTGCTGGGCAATCTCGGCGCCGCCTACCGCCGCCTTGGCGACCCGATCAAGGCACTGGAGAGCTACCGCGAGGCGCAGAGACTCTTCGCGCGCGAGAAGGACCTGGATGGGGAACTGGGGGTTCTGAAGAACATGGGCATCGCTATCGCCCTGGACTTGAAAGACTACGCGGCGGCCTTAGGCGTATTTGACGAGGTGGCTGCCGTCGCCGGCCGTGCGGGCAACCGCCGTGAGGAGACCCAAGCGCGTCTTTATCGAGGGGAAGCCCTGGGCCGGCTCGGGCGGTGGGGCGAGGCGGAAGCCGAATTCCGGAAGGCGCTGGCGGCGGCCGAAGCGATGGGGACGGTCGAGGAGCAGTGGAAGGCGCTTTACGGCATCGGGAGGGCGGAGGAGCACCTGGGCCGGCCGGGCCGGGCGTGGCGGCAGTACGAAGAGGCTCTGAACCGGATTGAGTCGCTGCGGGGTGGCCTCGGCCAAACATCGTTGAAGACGCGGTTCCTGGCGGACAAGCGCGACGTCTATGACGCCCTGATCCGGCTGCGCCTGGGTTCGGCTGCAGGCGGGGCGTCCCTGGCAGAAGAAATCTTTCGCTGGGTCGAGCGGGCCCGGGCACGGACGTTGCAGGACCAACTGGCGCGCGATTCGAGGTTCCTGCCGAGTCTCCCGATGGCGTCCGGATGGGCCGAGCCCCCGGAATTGCGCACCATCCAGGAGGCCATCGATGAGAGGACGGCGGTGCTGGTGTTCTGGGTGGCCGAGACCGGCGGGGCCGTGATCTGGATTACCCGCGACCGCGCCGGCGTAGAACCGGTCGCCTGGAGCGTCAGGCTGGAGGAGCAAGTGCGGTTGCTGGCCATGGGGCTGAGCCGGGGTCCGGGTTTTGATCCGCGATCCCTGGCGGAGGTGCTCGGAGAGGCCCTTCTGGACGAGATTCCGGCGCTGGCGGATCCCCGAATTCAGAACCTCGGAATCGTCCCGGACGGGGTCATGCACGTGACTCCATTCGAAGTCTTTCCGGTACGGGACCCGGAAGGGGAGAGGAAGGCCCTGGTGGAGCGCTTCAACGTGTTCTACTTGCCGTCCACCGCGATTCTGCTTCGGCCGGTCGGCAAGCGGCTTCTGTTTCCCTGGAGCACGACGCTCGTCGCACTCGCCAACCCGGCGGGCAGCGGTGAAGGGGCGCCGGCCTTGCCGTTCTCCGCCCACGAGGCGCGCGCCATTTCCCGGCGAATACCTGGGCGGGCGAAGCTGTACGTCGGGGCGGATGCGCGGAAGGCGGCGATCATCGAGGGCGACCTGACGGGCGTTCCCTTGGTGCACTTGGCGGCTCATGCAGTTGTCGCGGAAGAGGACGCCGAACGCTCACGCCTCGTGCTGGCGCCGGAACAGAGTTCGGGTGGGGCCAGTTTCCTCTACGTGGCCGAGGTGCCTCGCTTGGATCTGAATGGGGTAGAGCTGGTGACCGTGCCCGCCTGCGAGACCGAGCGGGGGCGGTTCGTGCGCGGCGAGGGAGTCGAAAACTTCAGCCGGGCGTTTTTGCTGGCGGGGGCCGAGGCGACCGTCACCACGCTGTGGAAGGTCGCCGACGAGCCGACGGCCGCCTTCATGGATCAGTTCTATTACTTCCTCTCGCGGGGAATGCCGAAGGCGGAGGCGTTGCGCCAAGCAAAGCTGAAGTTCCTCCGGTCGGAGACGGAACTGGCGCAACCCTACTACTGGGCGGCATTCATCCTGAACGGGGACGGGCGCCGGGCGGTGGGTCTTCCTCACCCGTGGAGCTGGTGGCTGGGAGGGGCGGCGATTCTCGGGCTGCTGCTGTTTTCCGGCGCGGCGCTGCGGCGGCGTTACTGAATGGCTATAGTGACGGCGTTGGCGGCGACGCCGTTGACGCGGAGTTCCAGGGGCACGGCGGTCCCCACGGGCGCCTCCCGCGGCAGCCAGACGTTGACCTGATAGAGGGCCACGAGTGTCGGCGACAGCCCCGCAAAGTCCACGACACCGGGGACGCCCCCGAAGCGGACTTCCACGGGCAAGGTTGTTTGAGCCAGCGGCGCTCGCGGGGAACCTTCTCCGGTCGGAGGCCGGTTGCTGACGGGTCCGAGTCCGACCGCGTAGATGGTAATCCAGCGCTCGCGCTGCGCGGGCGACGAGGGTGTTATCGTTACGCCGGTTTCAGCGTCCACGACGACGGCGGCGCCCCGACCGCTCATGTCGAGCGTGGGAATTCCTGGAGTGACCGAGGCCACGGGAAGAAGCTCGGGTTGGCTCGATGCGCCGGCGCGGCGGACAACGACCTCGACCGGGGAGCCGGTGACTTCCCACGGCACTTGGGCGTTGATTTGGAGGGGAGAGACGTAGAACAGGGGTGCCGGGATGCCGTTGAAGGTCACCGAGGTCCCAACCAGTTCGCGGGGGAGAGGAATGGCGGGAGCGCCGGCTTCAGTTGGCGCCAGATTGGTCCCAAAGATGGCGACGATCGAGCTGGGCGCCACGGCGCCGCCTTGGAAGCTCACGGCATTCACAACGCCGCCGGCGGAAATGGCGGGCTGCGCGAGGGCCTGCGGCGCCAGCGGATTGACGGTTCCTGCAACCTCGTCGGCGGCCAGCCCGAGCAAGCGTATGGGCGCTTGGGCGTGGACGATGACTGAGCCCGCTTGAGCGGCGCCCGAGGCCGCTATCAGCTCAGCTACCGAGTAGCAGAGGACGTCTTCCGGCTCGAGCACGAGTGAGGCCCGCCCGAGCAGCAAGCCGCCGGCCGAGTAGGCTTCGATGGTCGCTCCGGTGCTGAGCTGGGCCGGATTCTGCAAAGCGATGCCGCGGACGGTAGTGGAGGGTATGCCGGAGTAGGTCACCACGCCGTCAGCGAAGGTGCGGTTGCCAAAGAACGGGATGGTGCCCCGGAACAGGGGAACGGCACTGTTGTTGGAGGGCAGCGGGGTGAAGGGGTAAAACACATCTTCGGCCCCGTCGGGATTCCGCAGCCGGATGCGCTTGCCGTCGATTTGAAATGCTTGATTCGCGCGGGCGCGCATGTGGGTCGAGCTGATCCAGCGGGCGGGTTCGAGGGCAACGCCTTCGATGTCAATCCTGGCGCCGGGCTCAAAACCGACGCCCTCGAACCGCAGTTCCGTACCGGCCGCAACGGCGCCCGTGCCGGGAACGACGCGGTTGATGGAGACACCGCCGACCGTGAGTTGTCCGGTCTTGACTTCGGTGGCATACGGCTGGCCCTGTGGGTCGATCAACTGCAACCCGGAGGGATCCACCGTGACGACGCTCTGTTGGCCCGCGCCGCCGGCCGGGTCGATATCCATCGCGATCACGAGCATCGGCACTTGCTCGGAAAGCCCGAGCCGGCCGTCGAAGGAGACGAAGCTGACTTGCAAGCCGTTGGCCTGGACCGTGCCGGCGCCGATCAGCTCGAAGGTGTCGCTGAGGACGGCCGCGCCGCGGACCCGCAACAGTTCAGCGCGCGTGAACGCGAGGCGGAGGTTGCCGATGGTGATGGGCTTCGGCTCGGTCAGAACCACCTGGACGAGCGCCAGGCCCCCCGGAGGCGCGGACTCATCCTCGACGCGCAGAGACGCGCCGCCGGGAATTGTGGCGGCCAGTGGAACCGCGGCGGCCAGCGCCAGCGAGAAGATAGCCGCCGGCCGCCGGCCGGCGGGGCCGGCATGAAATCGAATCGTCATTGAACTTCCTTCCAGGGTTCCCTGCCTGGGCTTACCTGAACGCGGAAACGCTCGACGCCGGATTCGGCGACTCGGCTACCGGCTGGGTCAAAGGCCTCGACCTGCCACAACAAGGTCTTGCCCGGAACCGCTGCGGCACGGACCTGCGGAGGAACGTCGATGCCGGGCATCTCGGTTTCAGCGCGCCAAAGCACGTTGCGATCCACCTCCATCACGGTCACCACGTAGCGCCGCGCGCCGCCGACGGCCACCCACTCCAGCCGTTCGGGCAGGCTGTCGATATCACCGACCGGGGACTTCAGTGGCACGCGGCCGGAGCGCAGCACGGCCTGGCCGGCCCCAGGCACTCTCAGACCCGGCTCAAGGCGCCGTTGGACCTCGAGTGCAGCGACGAGGATGAGCGCGGCGGCGGCAGCCAGCACGGGCACGAACCGCCAGCGCGGGCGCAGCAGCCCACCCCGCCAGAGGCTCCCCTTCGACTCTTCGGATTCGGAAACGGGCGGCTTGGTCGCCGGAGAAACGCCGGCTTGCTCCGGCAGGCGTGTTTGCAGGCGCCGAACGATCCAGTCGACGTCGGCCGCTTCCCCGGGAGCGGGGACGGCCTCGCAAAAAGTTTTCAGCAGCTCGAGCTCGGCCGAGCACCGCCCACAGGCCGCCACATGGGCCTCGAGCCGGGATAGAAGATCGGCGGCCAGAGACCGGTCCAGCAACCCTTCCAGTTCGGCATTGCTGAGGCAGCCCTCACCGGGAGCGGGCGGGCGGCGGTCGGAGCTGTCGGGTATGGGGGCCATCAGAAGCTTCTCCTTTGCGCGCCGCTCCGGCTCGCCTCCGACGGCGCACCGCCAGGCGACAAGCGCTGCTGCGTTGCTCTCCATCGTTCCACCGCCCTTTTCAGTTTTCGCTTCGCACTGACGATGTAGGCCTTGGCCCCGCTCGTGTTTTCCAGCTCGAGCAGCCGCGTGATCGCGTCCAGGGGCAAGCCTTCGGCGAAGTGCAGCACAAAGACCTTCCGTTCGACTGCGTCGAGCGACTGATCCAGAAGCTCGGTCAGGAGCTTTCGGGCCGCCTCGTGTTGGAGGCGGCTGTCGGGGCCGGGGGCCGTATCAGCCACGTCGCGAAGCAACTCCTCACCGGCCGCGTCGGCGGCTCGCGATTGCGCCCGCAGAAAGTTAAAGCAATGATGCCGCGCAATAGCATACAGCCAAGTGGAAAACTTCGACTCCGACCGGAACGAATCCAGTTTTGTGAAGGCCTTGATGAAGACCTCCTGAGCGAGGTCGGCGGCCTGCTCGCGCTGGCCGGCGATCCGCAGGCACCACAGAGCGACCCGGGCCTGGTGCCGGCGGAACAGCTCGTTCACGCAATCAGCGCGGCGGGCGGAATCCGGGCTCTGCTGATACTCTGAGACCAGTTGCTCGTCCGTGAGCCCGTCCGCCACTTGATTCATTCTACCCGGGCCACCCCACCGGGTCCGCTCCGGCCGGTTGTACAGCTCGCCGGTGACTCGCGTGTTTTCTCGTCCGTTAACTAAGACACCCGGAGTCCGAGAAGCGGAACAGACACCGGATAGGGAAGGGGCATTTCGCGGCGGGCGCAGCTGGTACATTGGGGGGAAGGCTGTTTGCCAGCCGGCAAACCGATGAACACACCGGAACCGGCACGCGACGGGGTTCACGCGCGGCTCGCCGCGTCGGCCGCGCGAGGAGTCCGCGCCACGCTGGTGGCGGTGGTAGTGAGCGCGCTGCTGGCCGCGATCAAAATCCTGGCGGGCATCATGGGTTACTCGTACGCGCTGATCGCGGATGGCGTCGAGTCGATGCTGGACATCATGAGCGCACTGGTGGTGTTAGGGAGCCTGCGGATTGCCGTGACGCCGCCCAACGAGCGGTACCCGTACGGCTACGGCAAGGCCGAACCGCTGGGGGCGATTGTGGTGGCGTCCGGGCTGCTGATTGCAGCGACCGGCATCGCGATCCAGAGCGTGCGGGAGATCCGAACGCCGCACCACATGCCGGCGGCCTGGACGCTGATCGTACTGGTCGCGGTGGTGGCCACCAAAGAGATCCTATTCCGCTACCTTACCCGCACCGGCAACGAGATCGAGAGCCAGGTGGTCCGCACTGACGCCTGGCATCACCGCTCGGACGCGCTGACGTCGGCGGCTGCGTTTACCGGAATCTCGATCGCGCTGATCGGGGGCCAAGGTTACGAGGCGGCGGACGATTGGGCGGCGCTGTTTGCCTGCGCGGTGATCGCCCGCAACGGCTACCGGCTGTTGCGCGGAGCGCTGCGGGACGTCATGGACGCCGCGCCGGCCCCGGCGGTGGAAGACCGCATTCGCGAGATCGCGGCCCGGGTGCCGGGCGTGGACGAAGTGGACAAATGCCTGGTCCGGCGGAGCGGCTTGGGCTACTTCGTGGACATTCACATCGAGGTGGATGGACGGGTTCCGGTGCGGGACGGGCACGAGATCGCGCACCGCGTCAAGAATGCGCTGATGGTGTCCGAGCTGACGATTTTGGACGCCAACGTTCACGTCGAGCCGCACCCGAATCCTTACAAGTAACCGGGATGCTGAGCGTACCGGGGGTATTACCTGCCGCGCTGGGCTCCCCAGAGGTCGATGTGGAGGCGGGGGCTGTAGCGGAACCCCTCCTGCTTGCAAATCTCGGCGAGCCAGCGGCCGCGGGCGGCGAGCGTGGCGGGGTCGGTACCCTCCGGCATCAGAACGACGCGGGCCCGGTCGGCGGGGAGTTGCGCCAGCAGGGAACGGATTTCGGCGAGGTCGTCCGGGGCGCAGACGACAAACTTTAGCTGGTACGGGTAGGAATCGATGAGCCGGCGCAGGACGGCGGGCTGGATGCGCAGGCGATCATGCCGCTCAGCCCACGACCCGGCGCTGCCGGCAGGCGGGGTTGAGTTGGCGAGCTTGGGGCTGATGCTCATCAGGTCGCAGGCCACGGGGGCAAAAACTGTGCCTGCGGTTTCGACGGTGATATGCTGCCGCAAAGCCCGGAGCTGTTCCGTCAGGGAGACAATATCCGGGGCGATCATCGGCTCGCCGCCGGTGATGACGACGTGCCCGGTGGAGTGCTGCCGGACATAGTCGGCAATCACGGAGAGGTCCATCGGTTCGCCTTCAGGCTGCCAGGAGGTGTACGGGGTGTCACACCAGACGCAGCGGAGGTTGCAGCCGCTGGTGCGGATAAACACCGAGGGGACGCCGGCGAGGATGCCTTCGCCCTGGATGGAATAGAACAGCTCAGCAATTCTCATTGCGGGTAGGGCAGGGGGTCGGCGAGGCCGGCCTCGGCGAATCCTTTGCGGCGCAGGCGGCAGGAGTCGCAGGCGCCGCAGGGTCGACCCTGCGGGTCGGGATCATAACAGCTATGGGTCAACGACAAGTCGACGCCGAGCTCGACGGCAAGCCGAACGATATCCGCCTTGGTCTTGTTGACCAAGGGGGCATGGATGCGGAGGCGGGCGCCGCCCTCGACGCCTGCTTTGGTGGCGAGGTTGGCCATCTTCTCGAAGGCATCCAGATACTCGGGGCGGCAGTCGGGATAGCCGGAATAGTCGATGGCGTTGACGCCGATGAAGATGTCCGAGGCGCCCAGGACCTCCGCCCAGGCGAGGGCGAGGGAGAGGAAGACGGTGTTGCGCGCCGGGACGTAGGTGACAGGGATGCCGCCGCCGGGCGCGGGTGCTTTTGGGACTTCGATGTCGCTGGTGAGGGCCGAGCCGCCGAAGCGGCGGAGGTCGAACGAAATCACGACGTGTTGCTTGGCGCCGAGGGCTTGGGCGAGGCGGCGAGCGGCTTCCAGTTCGATCTTATGTCTCTGGCCGTAATCAAAAGATAACGCGTAACATTCGAAGCCCTGGCGACGGGCGATGGCGAGGCAGGTGGAAGAGTCGAGTCCCCCGCTGAGGAGGCAGACGGCTTTCGGTGGCGCGGTCATCGCTTCTCCAGCCTGAGGGCTAGAAAAAAGCCGGCGATGGGGAAAGCGAGTAAGGAGAGCAGGACGAAGTGGAGGGAGAACAGATCGGAGGCCCAGCCGGTCAGCGGGATAAAGATCATTCCGGCGATACCCCAGGCAAACCCCATCATGAGCGCGGAGACGGTGGCTGCCTGCGAGGGCACAAGTTCTTGCGCCATAACGACATTGACCGGAATCGTGAACAACAACATGAAGCCGCCGAGGGCGAGGCCGGCCAGGGCCGCGAGACCGTCGTCGAAGAAAAACAGGAGGAGGAACGGGACGCAGCCGGCCATCGAGATCAGAATGACAGCCCGGCCGCCGAGGCGATCGGCCAAGTGGCCTCCGAGGAAGCCGCCGAGGGCGCCGGCAGCAAGGTACATGGTGAGGGCGTAGTTGGCGCCAGGGTAGGAAAAGCCCCGTTCGAGGTGGAGGTACAAGGGTAGGAACTGAGCGAAGGCGATCTGGACGACCGAGCGGATAAAGACGAGCGAATAAAGGATCGTGAGCGGTTTCCAGACGGCGCGCAAGGGATGCCAGTCGAAGCCCGGTTTTCCGTGCCCGTGGCGCAGGCGGGGCGCGGGAAGATAGGCCAGCAGCAAGCCGGTAACGAGAAATCCCGGCAAGGCGCCGAAATACATCCGCGGCGCCCCGAGCCAGGTCAGGATTTGAGAAAAGTAGGTGGGCCCGATGGCCAGTCCCAGCGTGCCGCTGGAGATGAACACGGCCATCCAGCCCCCACGGCGGACGGCGCCGGTCAAGGCCACGCCGGAAGAGGCCTGGGGGTGGAAAGCGGCAATGCCGGAGCCACCGAGGGCGACCAGGGCCAGCAGCCAGCCGTAGGCGGGAGCCAGCCCGAGCGCGGAGATGCATGCGCCGGCGACGGCCGGGGCGAGGGCGGCGAACAGGCGGGTGTGGAAACGGTCTGCCAGATAGCCATAGAAGGGCTGCATCACCGACGAGGCGACAACGAAGACACCGCCGAGAATGCCGGCCTGGGTGAGCGACAGGCCGAGGCGCTCGACCAACAGGGGTTGGAGGGCGCCGAGCGCGCCGGAATACAGGTCGACGAAGAAGTGTCCGAGCGAGAGTAAGAGGAGTGTAAGCACGCCGGCGCGGAGGGGGATTTCAGGGTGCGGCGGGGCCTCGGGCGGGGCGGTTGCGACGCGGGGGCTCATCGGGGCGGATGCTCACTGGAAATTATAGCGAAGGGGCTGGGAGCGGCCGGTGGTGTCCGAGCGTAACTTTTGGCAAGGATGGTTCGAACACCCAGCCAGAGGGGTAGGAGAACAATGGCTTCAGCATTACAGTATTCGGCTCCGTATGCGGTTGAGGCGTACGGGCAGATTCGACTGACCCGGAAGGAACGAGAGTTGCTCCGGTTTCTCCGGCAGCACGCAGGCAAATGCCTGTCGCGGGATGTGCTTCTGAGGCAGGTCTGGGGCTACCGGGAAGGGGTCAAGAGCCGGACGTTGGACGTTCATGTGCAGCGGCTTCGGAAGAAACTGGGTCCGGAGGAAGGCTCGAAGATTCTGACCGTATTCCGCGGGGGGTATCTTTGGTCGCCGGAGAACGGCGGCGCCGGAGTCAGGGCTCCGGCACAGGAGGAGGCTCAGGCCGGGGAGGTTGCGCCCAGGGCGTAACCGGTTCGACCTCGGCCGCGGCTTCGCCCACGATGGTCGTTTCCGGGTTGAAGACCAGCCAGGCGAAGGCGAAAAAGACGCCGTGCTCGACCGGCGTCAGGCGGCGGCCGACGAGAGGCCCGTCCACCGCCATTCCGAGAATATTCCACTTGCTGCCGGTCTCCTTGTCGGTGATGTCGCCGTTTCGGTAGCGGAAACGGAGGCGCCGTCCATCCAGCTCGGGCGAGAAGACTCCGGCGGCGCCCAAGTCTTTCGAGTGGGCGATCGTTTGGTGATCGAGGGGCGTCACCATTCCTTGCTGGAAGAAAACAACGTAGCGGTTGGGACCGATGCTATCTTCGACCACGCCCCGCCGGCGGAGAAGCGAGAAGGGGTACGCCTTGGTCCGCTCGCCGACGCGGACGGTGACAATGCGCTCTTTCGGCGCCCGGAGCCTGCGGGGCAAGTTGACCGGCGCGATCAGTCCGCCGCTGGACTCATACCCGACATACGGGTTCTTCCCATAAGGGCGGTCATAGCCGGTGTCCCGGCTCAGCACCTGACCGGCGGGAAATGCCCGCGCAAAGGCGGAGAACGAGATGGTCTGACTGGGGAAGGTACGGAGCTTGCGGCCGGTCATAACACCGACGATGGCTTCGCCAGTGAGCTGCTGCCAAAGGGAGTCGGTCTGCCGGTCATACATGACCATATCGCTTGCTCGCAACATGCCTGAAACGCCGAAATCGTAAATTCTGCCCTCGATGCGGCGGTCAAAGACAATGGCGCTGTTGCACAACGGGCAGTAGCTGACCAACAACGGCAAGTCCTCGACCTGATCGTTGACCAGCTCGTGCCAGATCAGGATCTGGAGCGGGTAAGCGCGCTGCACGCCGGCGTGTTCGACGACGAGGACCGGCTCTCTGGGATCGAGCCAGGCGGCGGCGTCACCGGGGGAGACGAAGCGCGGCCGGTCAATGGCGGGGATGCCGTCTTTTGGGGGCCCGCCACTTTTGAGTTCCGACAGGTCAATCGAGCGCCGGGACAAGTCTGTCTTCCACGAGCCTGGTGGGAGCTGAGCGACTGAGGCGATGGCGAGAGTGATTCCGAGCACAGCGGTCTTTTTCATCTGGCCCCTTCGATATCAACTTCGGGAGCAGAGGCGAAAAAGTCACCGGGGATGGCCGGCCCAGGGGAAAAGACGAAAAAAAGCCCGCTCCGGGCCACTGGGGCGCCGGCGACGGGCCAAAGCGTTGAGTCAGAGCATCTAGAAAGGGGCGGGTTTCCACCTGCCCCATCTGCAATAATACTGCAACGGTGGGGCGCGTGCCGACAAAAATAATGACGCTCGGTGCCGGTGCGGCTCAGGGGCGGCGATTGCGCCGGCCGTGGTGGCGGGGACGGTCGCGCCGGCGGTCGGGCTGCTGGGGTTTCGGCAGGGCGGCCTCCTGCTCGGGGCTGAGGAAGGCCATCGTCTTGATGCCGGAAACGTCAAAGCGCTTCCGGCATCGCAGGTTGGGGCAGGCGACTTTTTCGTCGATCAGCACCATGTAGCTCTGGGCCTTGGCGAACCGGGCGCGGTCGCGCTCGTCAGCCTGGGGCGGAAGCCGGTCTTTCTTGCGCCGAACCACCCAGCGCAACTCAAATGTCGACGTGGTCCGGCAATAGGGACAGTTCAGCGAAATCTGTTTGGTAGTGGTCGTTTCGGTGTAGAAAGAGCGCTCGTCCATTTACGGCTCCCGTCCTCCGGACAACTCGTCATCTTAACTCGTAGTTTGGCCGCCGGCCAACTACAATGGAAGGCAGGGCGCTTTGGAAGCTCGCAGTCATCTCGATGTTGTGGCGGCGGCCGCATGGCGGCGTCGTATCACAGGGCTGGTGTTTCAGCAAGCCTGCATCGCGCTGAGCGTGGCGGCGGGCGGGGCGTCGTTGTTGCTTGTCGCCGGGACGCAGATTGTGAACTGGTACTGGCTCCCGGTCCTGTTTGGTGGATCCCTGGCGGTGGGGGTCTATCGCACTCGGAAGCGTTTTCCCTCCCGGTATCAGACGGTTCAGGATGTGGACCGCCGGCTGGAGCTTCACGACACGCTGTCGACGGCGTACCACTTCGGCAGGCTTGGGGACGGCGGCCACCAGTCGGCGGAGTCGGTGCGGGCGCAGCGACAAGAGGCGGAGCGACTGGCCGGCACGGTCGATCCGCGCGCAGCGGTTCCGCTGGGTCCGGCGGGTTCGGCGTATATAGCAATCGCGGCGGTGGCAGTGGCGGGGGCATTGTTTGTGGTGCGGTACGGCATCCGGCGCAGCCTGGACTTGAGGCCGCCGATTTCCGAAGCGCTGGTGGAGTTTTTCCGTCCCTCGCCGGAGATGGCGCGGGCATGGGAAGAGAAAGTGGGAGGTGAGGAACGGCCTGGCGAACAGCCGGAGGAGCCTGCGTCCCGCCTGGAACACGTGGAGAGGGAAGCCCGGCGGGTGGTTGCGACTGCGGATAGCCCACCGGTCTCTCGATCGGCGGAGGGCAGTGAGCGCTCCACCGAGGACCGCTCGAACGACCCCTTAGATCCAGCATCGGAGAGCCCATCCGGCGCGGAGGACACCAGCGAGCGGACGGAGGCCGAGCCGCCAGCTCGGCCGGGGGCTACGGAGGAAGAACGTCGCGAGGCAGATAAAGCGGCGCCGGAGGAGGAGTCGGACCTGATCCGCAAGATGCAAGATGCGTTCGCGAAGCTGCTGTCGAAATTAAACATACCGCCGCCGGCGGGCGAAGGGAGGCGTTCCCGGGCCTCGTCTTCGGGCGACCGGCTGCGGGCGGCGCAGTCGCAGCAGGAGCGGCGCGAGGCGATGGAGCAAGCTTCGGACTCTGCCGAAGGAGAAGCCATGCAGGCCCGGTCCAGCCGCGGAGAGCGAACCCAGGAAGGCGGGCAGCAGGCGCGGGCGGGCCAGGCTGAAGGCGACGGCAAGAGGTCGGATCAGCCGGGCCGGCAGAGCGGTCAGAGCGGCATCGGTCAGAGAGACGGGAGCAAGGACCTGAAGCTGGCACAGCAGCTTGAAGCGATGGGCAAGCTGAGCGAGATCCTGGGCAAGCGGGCCGAGAACATCCACGGCGAGATCATGGTCGAGGTGTCGTCCGGCGAGCAACGGCTGCGCACAGCTTATACGGAAAGCGACGCCACCCACGCCGCTTCCGGGGGCGAGATCCACCGGGACGAAGTTCCGCTGGCCTACCGGGAGTACATCCAGAGGTACTTCGAGGAAGTGCGAAAGGGGCCGGGGGCGGGACGATAGAAGGCGTCTTGGGGCTTCGCGCCGGAGCGGGTTTTCGCGGCGCAGGACGGCGGATTGTTCTGCGCCGCCGATGAACGCGGATATACGCGGATGCTTTCAGGAGGGGTCCCTTCGCCGAAGGCGCGCCAAGTGCAGGTGGCGGGTCCGTGTTGCGGGCAGCCGCTGCGGCAAGGGGTTCACTGAGCCCACGGATTGATGGGCCAGACCCCACAATGCTGGAAATCGGCGGTGTTGCGTGTGGCGACCGCCGGCGGGTCGTCTCGGGCTGAAGTCCTACCTTCAGGATTTCACGGGCCTCCTCTTCCCTCGAGCGTCCGTGACGGGCTGCCTGAAGGCGAAGCCGGGCCTGGAGTGCATCATCGAGGCGCCGGATGGTGACCGGGGCCGGGCCTCAATGATAGCGCTGCCAGCATCCTCCGTACGGGAAGCGCCGCGGCAGCGCGGTCTTTATGGGGCGCCTTTGCGTTCGGCGATGCGGAGGGCGTAGTAATTGACGACCTTAGCCTCGTTGCGGGCGACTTCGTAGTAAGCGGCGCGGAGGAGCTGGTCCTTGCGGTTGAGCAGGGTCTCGCGGATGGTCTGCTGGACGCGGGGGTCGTTCAATTCACGCTGGCCGGCCGGCTCGCGGGAGATGAGCTTCAAAATCCGAAGGCCTTCCGGGGTGCGGATCACGGGGGAGATCTGACCGGGCTGCAAGTCGAGCACGGCCTTTCGCAGCTCGACATGAGCCTGTTCGAGGGAGGATTCGGGGATGAAGCCGAGATCGCCGCCGTTGGCGGCGGTGTTGGGGTCTTCCGAGTAGGCCTGGGCCACCATCGCGAAGTCCTCGCCCTGTTTGAGGCGGGCTAGGATGGCGGCGATTTTGGCTTTGGCCTGCTCCTCGTTCTGGGCCTTGTCGCTGCGGAGGTTCCGGACGTTGGGATCGGGGTACGGGGTGACGAGGATCTGGGCGAGCCGGATCTGGGGTTCGACGAGGTTGAAGCTGGCCTTGTTGGCGTTATAGAAGTCGGCGACATCCTTGTCGGTGATGGTGATATGGGAGGTGATTTCCTTATTGAACAGCTTCTGGATGCTGAGGTCACGGCGAAGCTGGGCACGGAGGTCGTCCTCGGTCATACCGCGGGCCTGCAACTGCTTCTGGAACTCCTCCTGCGTGTAGGGGGAGCGAAGCTCGGTGAATTTGGCTGCCACGTCGGCATCAACAGCCATCAAGCCAAGCTTCTCGGCGCGCTGGAGCATGATCTCGTTGTCGATGAGGCCGCGGAGGATTTCGAGCTTCTGAATCGCGATCTGGTCCTCGCTCATGTTCTCTTCCTGGGAGGGGAAGAGGATGCGGTACTGCTTCTCCAGTTCGTCGTAAGTGATGGGGCGGCCGTTGACCATGGCGGCGACATTTTCCGGAGGCGCCTTCTTGCATCCGGAGAGCAAGGGGAGGACCAGCACGGGGGTCAGGACCGCGGTCAGGCTGCGCAGCATCAAGCTAATTATTCTATCGGAGCCGGTCCGGGCGGATACAATCTGAGCTTGGGGGAGCGGACGAGTGGCGGAGCGGCGGCCGGCGGCATGGAGATCCGCGAATGGCGGGTTTCCGACGCTGCGGGGCTGCGACGGCTGTACGAGGACTTCGAGCCGCGGGGAGCGGCCAAGGGCTTGCCGCCGGTGCGCGAGGACCAGTTGCGCCGGTGGCTCGAGCACCTCGAGGAACGGGGACGGAGCCTAGTGGCGGTCCGGCGCGAGGATGGGCGCATTGCCGGGCACGCGGTCTTGGTGGCAAGCGGCGAGGGGGAAGCGGAACTGGCGGTGTTCGTGCACCAGCAATTCCGCGGGCGCGGGCTGGGTACGGCGCTGGGGCACGCGGCCATTGAGTACGCCAGGAGGCAGGGCTACCGGCGGTTGTGGGTGGCGGTCTCGCCGGGCAACGCGGCCGCGGTGGCCATGGTGCGCGCCTGTGGTTTCCGGACGATCGCCGGGGCGCAGGGCCCGGACCTGGAACTGGAACTCGAGCTCAGGGGCGGCGCGGGCGAAGGGAAGGCCGGGCATATACTCTAGAGGGTTGGAGCAAACACCATGAACCGGTTGAACGCGCAGTCCCATACGCTTCCCGAGGCCCTGCAAAGGGAGGTCGGGCGGCTCCTGGAGGAGTGGCGCACAGAACGAAAGGTCCGGCGTTTGTGGGACGGCGACCCGAGCCTGTGGACGGGCAGCGACGAGCACAACTGGCTGGGCTGGCTGCGAATCGTTCCGGAGCAGATCGCCGCGGGGCACCTGCTCCAGGATGTGGCCGAGGAAGTCCGGGCGGCGGGCTTTACCCAAGCCTTGCTGCTGGGCATGGGGGGATCGAGCCTTTGTCCGGCGGTGCTGGCGGCGACGTTCGGGCAGCAGGAAGGGCATCCAAGCTTGCAGGTTCTGGATTCGACCGACCCGGCGCAGGTGCTGGCGACGGAGGCGCGGCTGGACTTGGCCAACACCCTGTTCATCGTCGCCAGCAAGTCAGGTACGACGCTGGAACCGGCGGTTCTTAAGCTCCACTTCTTTCGCCGGCTGCAGGAAGCGGTGGGGAAGGCCAAAGCGGGCAGCCGCTTCATCGCCATCACGGATCCTGGCTCCAGGCTGGAGGAGGAAGCGCGCGCCGACGGGTTTCGCGCCACCTACTTCGGGGCGCCGGATATCGGGGGCCGGTTCTCAGCACTGTCGAATTTCGGGATGGTGCCGGCGGCCGTCATGGGGCTGGACACGGGGCGGCTGCTGGGGAGCGCGAGCGAGATGGTGGATGCGTGTTCGCCGGCCAACCGTCCGGAAGAGAACCCGGGTGTGGTGCTCGGTGCGATCCTCGGGGCGGCGGCCCTGAACGGGCGGAACAAGCTCACGCTGGTCTGTTCTCCTGAGATCGCGGGTCTCGGGGCGTGGCTGGAGCAACTGATCGCGGAGTCCACCGGCAAGAAGGGTAAGGCGATTATCCCGGTGGATGGGGAGGCGCTGGGGAAGCCTGAGTCTTACGGACACGACCGTTTGTTCGCCTATATCTGCCTGGAAGGGGGGCGGGACAAAGCGCAGGAGGCGGCTGTGGAGGCGCTGGAGAAGGCGGGCCAGCCGGTGGTTCGCATCGAGGTAGAGGATAAGTACGATCTGGGGCAGGAGTTTTTCCGATGGGAGATCGCGACGGCGGTGGCCGGCGCCGTATTGAGGATTAACCCGTTCAACCAGCCGGACGTTCAGTTCAGCAAGGACGAGACGCGGAAGCTTACGGATGCTTACGAGCAGACGGGCGAGTTTCCGCCGGAGCTGCCCATCCTCGAGGCGGGGGGGATAAAGCTCTACGCCGACGCGAACAACGCGGGAACGCTGGCCGCGCTGGCCGGCGGAGACCGCGCGCTGGCGGGATATCTCCGGGCGCACCTCCAGCGGCTGACGCCGGGCGATTACTTCGCGCTGCTGGCCTATATCGAGATGAACGAGGCCCACGCGGCGGCGCTTCAGGCGATCCGAACGGCGGTGCGCGACGCCAAGCAGGTCGCTACGTGCCTGGGCTTCGGGCCGCGCTTCCTTCACTCGACCGGGCAAGCCTACAAGGCGGGACCGAATATCGGGGTGTTCCTCCAGATCACGTGCGATGACGCAGCTGACGTGGCGGTGCCCGGCCGCAAGTACTCGTTGGGAGTGGTGAAGGCGGCGCAGGCGCGGGGGGACTTTGAGGTACTGGTCAACCGGTGCCGGCGGGCGCTGCGGGTCCATCTCGGCAAGGATGTCGGGGCGGGACTGGAGCGGCTGAGGGAGGCGGTGCGGGCCGCGTTATTGTGAGCGCGGGCGGCGCGTATGGATTGGATCGGACGTGGGATCGTTTGGGTGGCGGCTGCGGCAGCGGTGCTGCATGGTGCGGCGGAGGAGGGCGAGTTCCGGCTCCGAGTGCGCACGACGGAGCCGGCGAGGTTTTACCTGGATGATACCCAGGGGAACGCGTGGGCGCCCGAAGGCGGCATCGTGTACGCGCGGCGCGGCGAAAACCACTTTGTGGTTGCGAAGGGGTTCGAAATCCGGCTGCCGGCAGGCACTTATACGCTGGTGGGCGAGCGAGGACCGGAATACAGGCCGTTCCAGGCGACGATCGAGGGGCGTGCGGGCGGGGAGAGAACGGTGGAGGTCAGCTTGGACCGCTGGATCGACATGAACAGCCTCGGCTGGTACTCCGGCGATCTGCACAACCACCGCCGGGTGGAGGAGATGCCGCTGCTGTTGCTGGCCGAGGATCTGAATCTCGCCCCGACCTTGGCGGACTGGATTTGGGAGGACCGGCAGAATTCCACGCCGCCGCAGACGACCGAGGCCATCCGGCAGGTGGATGCCAGACACGTCTACAGCGTGTTGGACAAGGAAGTGGAGCGGCTGAAGAGCGGGCCCGGGGCGGTGGACCTCGTGGGGTTGCGCTCGAGGATTCCGTTTGACGGGTACCTGCTGTATCCGCCGAACGACACGTTGGCCCAGGCGGCCCATGCGCAAGGGGGCTGGGTGGACGCGGAGAAGATCGTCTGGCGGGATGTGGCGGCGCTGGCGGCCCTGGGGCATATCGACTTCGCCGGCATCGTGTATAACCATTTCAACCGCCAGGGCGTGGAGACCGAGACTGACGCTTGGGGGATGATTCCGAAGGGCCGGCCGGAATTGAACACGCCCGCCGGCATGCCGCTGTGGGCGATGGAGGTTTATTACCGCTTTCTCAATTGCGGGTTTCGCCTGGGGGCGTCGGCCGGAAGCGCCTCGGGGGTTAAGCCCTCTCCGCTGGGTTACAACCGTGTTTACGTGAAATTGGACGGCGCGTTCGGTTACGAGCAGTGGTTTCGGGCGCTGAAGGCGGGACGGAGCTTCGCCACGAACGGGCCGATGCTGTTTTTGACGGTGGAGGACCAGGGTCCGGGCGGCGTACTGCGGTTTCGCCAGAAGGAACCGCGCAAGGTGAGGATTCGCGCCGAGGCCCGGTCGTGGCGGCCGATGGAGCGGCTCGAGGTGCTATTCAAAGGCAAGACGGTCCAAGCGGTGACGGGCCGGGGGAGGCTGGAAACTGACTTCACGGCGGAGGTCGGCGAAAGCGGGTGGTTTGCGGCACGGGCGTTCGAGGCGCCGGACCGGACAGTGCGATTTGCGCACACCAGTCCGGTGTACGTGGAGTTCCCCGGCGACGCCGGCATCGTGAGCGAGGACGCACGGTTTTTCATCGACTGGATCGACCGGGAGATGGATTTCTACCGGAAGCTGGAGGGCTTCCGCCAGGAGGCGCACCGCGAGGCCATGCTGAAGCTGTTCGCCTCGGCGCGGGAGGTGTACGTGAAGCTGGCCGGACCGTGAGGGCCGCGTAAGCGGCCGCGGGTTAATTCTGCACCGGCGGCAGCACAGCGGGGGGCTGGGAGACCTCGCCGGAAAGGGCTTCTTGGATTGAGATGTTGTACTCCTGTAGGACTTGTCCGACGGCCTGCTGGAGGTCGACTTTCGCTTTGGCATAGGCGGCCAGCGCGGCGACCTCGATCGAACGAGCCTGGGCCAGGTCGCGCTGGTACTGAATTACAAAGAACACGGTGGAGGCGCCGAGGGCGTACTTCTTCTGCTCGGCTTCCAAGGTCTGCTCCTGGAGGATGCGCTCCTTGACGGCGGCGTCGTACAAGGCGCGAGCCTGAGTCACGGCGATGAGGGCATTCTCCACCTGGACGCGGATGTTGTTCAACAACTGGCGCTCGCGGATCTCCTGCTGGCGCAACTGGAGCGCGTCGCGGATGTAGTCGGCTTGGGCGGAACGGTTTTTGATGGGTATGTTGAGCTGGAAGCCCACGCCATAGTCGGGGAAGTTGCGGCGGAAGAGTTGTTTCAGGACAGTGCCATAGCCGCCGATGAAGAAGGCGTCGGGGGTGGGGATGAACGGCGGCTGCGCCAGCGAGTTGATCTGGCCGGCCAGACCGTTGTGGTTGTAGAAGACCATTGCGTCGAGGGAGGGCTTGAGCGCACTCCTGCTTCCCGCCATGCCGATTCTCGTGTTCTCGATATTAATGCGGGTCTGCTCGATTTCCGGCCGCTGCTTGATGGCGACCTCGACGAGCCTTTCGAGCTCCCGCATCTCGATCTTGTCCGGCGAAGGCAGCCTGTCGGTGGGGACGATGCGGGCCTCGGCGAGGGTGGGGCTGAAGACCCCGGTGCGGCTGAGGGCGTTCTTGATGACGGTTTCTTGCTGGAGCAACTGAGTTTGCGAGGCGGTCAGCTCTTGCTGGCGGCGGGCGACCTGGGCTTCGGCCGAGACGATCTCGATGGGAGCCAGCGTGCCGATCTCGACCTGCTTTTTATTGTCGTTGTACAGTTTCTCGGCCAGGGCCAGGGCCTGCTGTTTAACCTTGACGTCCTCGTTGAAGGCGACCAGGTCCCAGTAGAGCTTAATGATGGAGGTGACGGTGGCGATCACCTGTTGCTCGAAAACCAGGTCGGAGACACGGAGGTTGTTCTTGGCGATTCTAATGTTTCGGTTGTTGACAGCGGGGCCGAAACCCTGGAGCAGGCGCTGGGTGATCTGCACCTGCCAGTTGGCCGACCAGCCGGGGTTGAGGTCGCTCCTGGGGTTATTGCTCAGGAACTGGAAGTTGTTCCAGCCGAAGCTGAAGCCCGTCCCGGTAGTCCAATTTTTCGAAAGGCCGTAGTTAAACGAATGGCTCTCGAAGACGAGGGCGTTGGTGCCGGTGGTGATGGTGTTGCTCTGGGGGTCGGAGCGGTGAGCCCAACTATAGCGGCTGAACATGACGGGATCGAGCACCGGAGTGGCGACGCCGGTCTGGGTGATGATCGCGCCGCCGGCCTCGGTGGCCGAGACGCCACCACCGCCGCCGGCGGCCCCGGCCGCGGTGACAGCGCGGGCGCCCCGGCCCGCGCCGCCCGTAGCTCCACCCGCCACCTGGGTTTGGACGGTTTCGGGGCCGGTCTGAACGGTTTGGGGCACGCCGCGCAGCAGGCCGCCGGCCTTGGCCCGCAGCAGGTCGGCCTGTCCGATCTGAGGGCCGTAGCGGGCGATTTCGATATCGAGGTTATTCTCCAGCGCGAGCGCGATGGCGTCCTGGAGCGAGAGGTACAGCCTCCCGGCGCGGATCAAGGCCTCGAGCCGGTCGGAATTACGAAGGTTGATAGGCGGAATCTCCTTGGCTCGGTACGGATCGGTCAGCCAGGAGTACTGCCGCTTCTGCCAGGAGTACTGCTGTGCGGCGGCCACCGGCATCAGCAGCAGCCCGACACAAAAAACCGCGAGGAGTGATTGTACAGTTTTCATGAACTCCGTTCCTGTGCGTCTGTGGCGCGAAGCCTGTCTCGAAAGTAATTACGTAGCAGACGAGGCGGCTTGTTCCCTGAATTCTCAATGGTATAGTAGGCATTTGCGAACGGGCAAGCTGCCGCCTGGAGGCATCGCCACGCAAGCAAATGAGGCGTCTGAAAGCCACGCTTTGTTACGACGGGACTGATTTTCACGGTTGGCAGATCCAGCCCAACGTGCCGACGATTCAAGGGGCGCTGCAATCCGTGCTGAAGGCCATTGAGGGCGTCCCGGTGCAGGTGAGGGGGGCGGGAAGGACCGACGCCGGGGCGCACGCGCTGGCGCAGGTCGCGGCCTTCCGGTTGGAGAACCCGATTCCGGTGGAGAACCTGCGGCGGGCGATGAACCGGCTGCTGCCCCCCTCGATCCGGGTCTTGCAGGTCGAGGAGGTGGCGCCGGAGTTTCACCCCATCCGCGACGCCCGCGCCAAGACATACGAATACCGGATTCTGCGGGCCGAAGTCTGTCCGCCGTTCGAACGGCGTTACGTGCACCACTACCCCTATCCTCTCGATGTCGATCGGATGATGGAACTGGCGCCGCGGCTGGAAGGCGAGCATGACTTCGGTTCGTTCGCCGCCGCGGACAAGAGCGATGCCGAGGGCCGGTCGAAGGTCCGGACGATCTTCTCGTCGCGGTTCCGGGAGGAAGGCGACCGCCTCACCTACCGCGTGTGCGGCAACGGCTTCTTGAAGCACATGGTTCGCAACATTGTGGGGTTGCTGCTGGAGGCGGGCAAGGGCAACATCGGCGACGTCGACATCGAGCGGCATCTTCGCGCTGAAGCGCCACGCAAAGCCGGGCCGACGGCCCCGGCGTGCGGCCTGTTTCTGGTTTCCGTCGAGTACTGATCGGATCAAGCTCTTGGCGGAGATGATCGGAGCCGGGCCGGCAAGGCGCAGCTACGCGGGCGGCAGTAGGACCAGCGGCGTGCGGCGAAAGGCAAACTTGCGGCCCGTTTCGTCGATCACGTTGAGCTGGCAGGTATAGCGGCCGGGCTCGAGGTCGGAAAGCGGGAGCCGCATCTCGACGCTGACGGCTCCCGCCTTCGACAGCCGAGCCTGAGTGAGGCGGTACGGCTCGGATTCGAAGGCCTTGAGGTGGCCGCGAAACAGGCTAAGGCCGGCGGCGATAGAGGGCGGCTTATGCTGCTTCGGCAGGCCGGCATCGTAAACCTCGAAGTAGACGTAGAGCTCCTGATCCTTGCGGAACACTTTGGTGATGCTGGGGATGAGCTTGTGTCCCTGCTGCACCAGCGGATGCCCGGCGAAGGCCTTCTTGTTACGGCTGGCGGCGCCGACGGCGGCTTTGAGGGGCTCGCGCTGATTGGCCCAGACGACCGAGCTGAGGCGAAGGTAGGAGTTCTCCTGATCGAGGTCGGGCACGGAGAAGCGGGTCTCGAAGGTGCCCATCTTGCCGGTCTCGTTTTCCCGCACCAAGAACTTCAGGCTGTAGTTCCCCGGAGGCAGGCTGAAGGCCGTGTCGTACTGTAGCTGGCGGCGGACGAGCTCGCCCTGGTTTTCGCCGGCCAACTTCACCACGATGTGGTCGCGGACGGTTCCGGCGAGACGCCCGTTGGCCTCACGGACCTGCCCGATGAAATCGAGGCGCGTCTGCCGGCGGCCTTTCTTGGCGGTGAGCGGGATTTCCGAGCCGGGAATCTTTACGGCCACGGGGACGACGTAACGGCCGGGAGCACGGCGGAAGTAGTGGACCTCGAGGGCGAGGGGCAGATCGGTGATGGGGTCGTCCAGCAGAAGGGCTTCCTCGAGCTGGCGTTCTCGGTCGGAGGCGTTGAAGTCCTTGAACTCCTTCGGGGCGTAGTAACCGGAGCGGTACTCCAGCCGTGCGCCGGGCTGGGAGAGGACGCGGACCTGGATACGGCGGAACTTGCCGTCTTCGGCGGGGTTGGTGGTGTAGTAGCCGAGGATGTAATAGCTTGAGATGTCCTGCTGGGCCTGGACGATGCCCAGGCTGAGGTCATTGTTGTCCAGCAGGGCCCGCCCGCCGGTGTCAGCGGCGAGGGAAAACAGGGTCTCCTGCTGATTGAAGAAGCGGTCGCGGCGCTGCCGCTGAGCGGCTCCGGAGTACATGCTGGAACCGCGGGTGGAACCGACGCGCACATCGCCGCCGGGGGCTTCGGCGACGAGGCCGCGGGCGTCGACGGGGTAGAAGGAGACGTTGCCGCGGACAGCGGCGTTGACGGTGGCGCGCAACTGGGATTGGTTTTCGACGCCGGTCCGGCCCACGCCGCTGGAGAAATAGACGACGGCCTTTTTCTCCGGCAGGGAGGCGAGCATCTTGGCGGCCGTTTCCAGGGCGCTCAGCTTGCGGTCGGTGTTGAAGATGTTGAACTCGGTCTCATCGGCGGTGAAGGCGGCGCCGGTGTCCTCGCCGGCTTCTTCTTCTTCTCCGGCGGCGGCCTCGGCAGCCAGTTCGGCGGTTTCGCCGATGCGCAGGCCACCGACGACTTCCGCGAGCCGGTCGCGGTCCATCGTGAAATCCTGGAGCACACGGAGCTCGTTGGAGAAGCTCATAACGGCGACCAGGTCGGCGGGCGTCATCTTTTCCCGGATGAAGGCGCGCGCCGAGTCGATCGCCCGGATCTGGTCCTCCGGCGGCATGGACGATTGATCGAACAACAGCACAATGAGGCGGCGGTCCTTGTAACGGATCTCGCCCGGCTGAGAGGGAGTGATATCAGTCGCGGAAGCGGCGGACGTGGGCTTCCGGTCAGCACGGGCGAGCGGCGCCGGCTGCGGACGGCTATCCAACCGCTGAAATTCGAACACGGAGATCTTCTGTGGCACGCCGTCCTCGAAGACTTCGAAGTCGTCTTTGGTGAGGCTCTCGAGAGGGCGGCCGGAGCGGTCTCTGACCTCGACATTGACGATGACCAGGCGGGTGGTGGTGGTGAAGCGCACTGCCGGTTCCTGGGCCGGAGCGGCCAGCGAGGCGAGGGCTAACAGAAACGGCCAGCGCATCATTAGAAGCGGAACCTCAAGTTAATTGTGATCTCGCGCATGTCGCCGGCGGCGAGGGCGCGGCCGTAGTTCGACGCGTTAACAGTCGTGCCCAAGCGCCGAAACGAGACGTTGTTGAAGGCATTGGAAGCCTCGACGCGGAATTCCAGCCGCCGGCGATCGTCGCCCAGAGGGAAGGAGCGCCCGAGCTCGAGATTCACGGCCAACAGGCGCGGGCCGGGAATCGTGTTTCGGCCGGCATTGCCGAACCTGCCCGGCGGCGGCAGGGTGAAGGCCGACAGGTTGAAGAAGCCGCCGCCGGCATCGACCGGCAGCCCGGTGGCGTCGGCGCGGGCGCTGCCGATCACGCCCGTTCCGGCGGCGTCGGAGAGGTTGCCGCGCACCAAGGCGGTGAAGGGGGGACCGGAATTAGCGGTCAGGCGGCCGCTGAGGGTCCAATCGCCGAGAAGGCGTCCGGCGAAACCCTCCATCCGGATGGGGGCCGTGCCGTCGCCGACGGGGGAGTTCACGTGGAAGGAGGCAGCCACCGTGTGGCGAAGGTCGAAACTGGACAGCCCTCTTTCGGCGCGGAGGTTCTTGTCGTTCTGTGCGACGACGGCCTGGCCGCCGCCGTAAGTGGAGACGTTGTCGATGGATTTCGACCAGGTGTAGAGCAGATCGAACGACACGCCGCGGCGGAACCGCCGCATGAGCCGGGCTTGGCCGGCGTGGAAGATCGAGTTGCCTTCAGAGCTGTCGAATATGAAGCCGACGGCGTTGCCAATGCGGCGCCGCTGTTCGGAGGTCAGGGGCGAGCCGGGAGGCGCCTGGTTCGGCAGGCGCTGAATGTCCAACCGGGTGCCTTTCGTTCCCAGGTAGCCGAATTCGAGGACGAAGGCGCGCGGCAAGCTCTGCTGGAGGCTGAAATTCCAGGTTTGGGCATAGCCGACCCGATAGGCCCGGTCGACGGCAAACGTGTTCGTGATTTCCGTGGCTTGGCCGACAATGAGGCCGTTTCGGATGCTGAGTGGGTGAGCGAGGCTGGTGACAAGGGTCGCGGTGTTGGCGAACGGGGGCTGCTGGGCGAGGCGGTTTGCAGCCTGGTTGTAGACTGAGCCGTTGTAATAGATCCCATAGCCGGCGCGGACCAGCAGCGACCCATTCGAAGCCGGCCGCCAGGCGAGGCCGATGCGGGGCGCGAAGTTGTTCTTATCGGGATCGATCAGCCCTCTCGGGAACAACCCTGTGTAAGGCCCGGCCTGCTGCGGCGTAACGACGGCCACCGCGGTGAAGCCCGGGGCGACGTCGAGGTTGGCCATCTGACCGTGCTTTTCGTAAAGCGGCTCGGTATACTCGTAGCGCACGCCGAAGTTCAGCGTCAGGTGGGAGTGCAGCCGCCAGTCATCGCCGGCGTACCAGTTGACGCTGGAGGCGCGGAAGTACATACTCGAGGCGCCGTAGCGGATGGAACTGGACTGCGGCAGGCCGAGGAGGAAGTCGGCCAGGTCGAAGCCGGTCTGGGGGAGAGGAGTGCCGCGGGCGTCAAAAGCGCTGGTCGCCAGGCCGCTGAAGGTGAACGAGCCGCGGCCGTCCTGGTCGGTGCGGTTGTTGATCTGGTTTCTCCGAAACTCGACGCCGAAGCGGGCGGTGTGTTTGCCTCGGACCCAGGTGAGCCCTTCGCTCAGCGAGGCGGACTGGTTGCGTGCCAGCGAGGGGCTGCCGTCGCGCAGGTCGGCGAAGTTGGTGAAGGAGAGGTTCGGGGGGCCGAAGTTGACCGGGTCGCGGGAGGCGCCCTGAATCCCCAGCTCGGCGGCGACGTCACGGCCGTAAGCAAAGAACGGGATGGCTTCGGTGCGGTCGCGGCTAAAGCTGTAGCGCAACGAGTTGATCAGGTAAGGGGTGAGGGTTCTGGTCCAGCCGAGATTGAAGCTGAGGCCGCGGCCATCGGTGACGTCGCGGAAGCCATACAGTTGGGCGGCTTCCGAGTAACGGTTCTGCAAGCTGAAGCCGAACGAGAGGTTGTCCTTGGCGGTGAGGGACTGGTTGACGCGAGTGGAGACATTGTCGGAGTCTCGCGGAATCGATGTTGTGAACTGGTAGTTTTGCACGGCGCCGGGCAGGTTAGCCAAGGGAATGAATTCCAGCAAGCCGGCGGCAGCCGGATCGATGCGGGAAGCGGGAATCAGATTGCCTGGGAACGGCTGGGAAGCGGCCGGATCGAAGATGCGGACCTGGCCTCGGGCAATGGACCGGGAGAAGTCTCCCTGACGTTCGATTTCGCTGGGGACGGTGCCTAGCGCGTCGAAGGCATTGCTCCTGCGGGTGCCGGTGTAGTTAACGAAGAAGAAGGTCTTGCTGCTGTCAATCAGCTTGGGGATGCGGAGCCGCCCGCCCGCCATGAGACCGAAGCGGTACTTCTCATATGCGGGTTTGGCGATTTCCTGGCCGGTGATGGAATACGGCTTGGCATCAAGAGCGGAGTTGCCCAGCGAGAAAAAGGCTGCTCCCCGAATGGAATCGCGGGACCGGCCGCGTCGGTTGCCGAAGGCGGCGACGCCGCGCTCTCTCATCCATCCCGGCCGCAGGCGCCCCTCGGCGACAGCCTGGCGGATCTTCGCAACGAGTTCGGGGTTGACAGGCCGGTCTCCGGGGCCGCCCCGCAGCCCGCTTCCCGGTCCGGGATAGCCGGCGCCAGGGCCGGTAGGCATGCCTCTTGGGCCGCGCATTCCTCCGCCGCCGGGTCCGAGATCGTCGCCTTGGCGTTGGGCGCCAAATCCGGGCGGAGCCGCGCCGGAGAAGGGCCCATCGCCCGGACCGCCCGGGCCGAAGCCCGGCGGCCCGAATCCGGGCCCGCCGGCGGAAGGCTCCATCTGCAGGCCCCGGCTGAGGCTTCCGCTGACCAGGAATGACTCCGTCGCACTCTGCTCGAGGGCGGGCGCCGGCGGTGGTTAGGGCAACGAGGATTTCTCCAGTTGGCTAAGGATCTCCTCCTGGGCCGTGCGGTTGATCAGCAGCCGCTCGAAGCCCTGGCGCTGTTGCCGGGCGGGTGCAGGCGCCTCTTTGAAAGGAGTTGCCAAGGTCAATTCCCAGTTCGTAGAGCTCTCGGCCGGGAAGTGGATTTCACGGCGCACCTTCTGAAAACCGAAGATCTCGACCTCGATGGTCCAGCTTCCTTCGGCCAAGTCGGGGAAGACGTAGCTGCCGGACTCGTCTGTGACGGCAATGCGGCGGGTCTGCCCCTGCGTTGCGGTAACGGTCGCTCCGGGAATGGGCAGCCCGCTGGAGGAAACGGTCCCCCGGTACTCGGCCGCCCCGAGCGTGAAGGCCAGCAACAACAACGTCGTCGCCGGCCGGCTGAGACCTGGGAGGCTCCTCATCGTCTCAACATGTATAGACGAGGCGGCGGGCTCGAAGGGTTATCCACCCGGCCGTCAGCGCGCGGTCTGGCCAACCGGCGGGCCGTCCGGCATCAAGAAGTCGAAGTCGCAGCCTAGGTGGGCCTGGGTGACGTGGTCGAGGAAGAGCTTGCCGTAACCGCGGGAGTAATGCGGCGGCGGCGGCGCAAAAGCGGCCAAGCGCCGCTCGATCTCCTGCTGGGGCAGAGCGAGATCGAGGCGGCGGTTCGGCACGTCGAGGATGATCTCATCGCCGGTCTTGACGATGGCCAACGGGCCGCCGACGGCGGACTCCGGCGAGACGTGCAGGACCACGGTGCCGAAGCTGGTGCCGCTCATGCGGGCGTCGGAGATGCGCACGACGTCCTGCACGCCCTGCTTGAGCAGGACCTTCGGCAGGGGCATGTGACCCCACTCGGGGAAGCCGGGACCGCCCTTCGGCCCGCAGTTCTTCATGACCAGCACGGTGTCCTTGTCCACGGGCAGGTCTTCGCTGTCGACCAGTTCCTTCATTTGTTCGTAGCGCTCGAAGACGAAGGCCCGGCCGCGGTGTTGCAGGAGATGGGGGGAAGCGGCCGTTTGCTTGATGACGGCGCCGTCCGGGCACAGGTTGCCGAACAGAACGGCTGTGCCGCCCTCGGCATGGAGCGGATGGCCCAAGGGGCGGATCACGTTGCGATCGTGGCACACGGCGGAGCTGACATTTTCGCCGATGGTTTTGCCGGTGACCGTCAAGCACTCGCCGTGGAGCAGCGGCAGGATCTCCCGCATCACGGCGCGCACCCCGCCCGCATGGAAGAAATCCTCCATGAGGAATTCGCCCGACGGTTTCACGTTGACCAGCAGCGGCGTCCGGCGGGAGATGCGGTCGAATTCGGCCAGCTCGAGGCGAATGCCGAGGCGGCCCGCCATGGCAATCAGATGCACGACCGCGTTGGTGGAGCCGCCGAGAGCCATGCAGACCGCAATGGCGTTCTCGAAGGCTTCCCGGGTCATGATTTGCGAGGGCCGCAGGTCCTCCCAGACCAGCTCGACGGCGCGCCGCCCGCTGAGCTCGGCCAGGGCCAGGCGTCGAGAGTCCGGGGCGGGGATGTTGGCGCAGTCCGGCAGCGTCATGCCGAGCGCCTCGGCCAGGCTGGTCATGGTGGAGGCCGTGCCCATGACCATGCAGTGTCCGGCAGAGCGGGCGACCGCGCCTTCGATTTCGCACCACTCCTCCTCGGTGATGCGGCCCATGCGGTACTGATCGTAAAGCTTGCGGCCGTCGGTGCCGGAGCCGAGCCTCTGGTTCCTCCAGACCGCGTTCAATTGCGGCCCGCCGGGAACAACAATGGCCGGCAGGTCAACGCTGGCGGCGCCCATCAATTGCGCGGGGGTTGTCTTGTCGCAGCCGCACAGCAGCACCACGCCGTCGAGCGGGTAGGCGCGGAGACACTCCTCGACGTCCATGGCCATCAGGTTGCGGAACAGCATCGAGGTGGGCTTCATGAACGGCTCGCCGAGCGAAATGGTGGGGAATTCCAGCGGCACCCCGCCGGCCTTCCACACGCCGCGCTTGACGGCCTCGGCCACCTCGCGCAGGTGGCGGTTGCAGTGGTTCAGCTCGCTCCAGGAGTTGCAGACACCGATGATGGGCTTGTCTTCGAAAATGTCGCGATTGAAACCCTCCGAGCGCAGGTAGGCCCGGCGGGCGAAGCCGTAGTACTCGCGGTCAAACAGCCACTCGTGGCTGCGAAGCTTGCGGCCGGCGCTCATAGCTTCCTCCTCACTGGGAGCCTTTCTTGAAGTGCTTGTCGGCGAAGTTCAGGTATTGCTCCCAGTCATAGTCTGTTACGTCATGTTTGCCGATTCGGATGTGATAACCGATCGTGCCCACGACCGGCTGGTTCACCGGCGGCATCTCCTTGGCCGGCAGGCCGTCCGTGCCCAGCAGCCGGTAGACCGGGTCGGCGTGCAGCGCTGAGAGGAACTCGCCCCGGGGGTCGGCCCAGAGGTCTTCCTCGGCGCTGGCGATGTAGACGGGCCGGGGAGCGATGAGAGCGATGAGCATGTGCTGATCGACGGGGAGCGCGTCTTCGTTGTCGTTGTACCGGGTAAAGTTGTCGCAGAACCAGTGCGGGAAGCTGGTGTTGATGCGCTTCACCGTCTCGCCGAAGCGCCGGCGGCTGAGCGCGGCGCCGCCACAACCGGAGTTGTTCGAGATGACAAGGGCGAACCGTTCGTCGCGGGCGCCGGCCCACAGGGCGGTCTTGCCGAGACGCGAATGGCCGATCAGGGCGACGTGGCGGCTGTCGATATCGGGGTCGGTTTCCAAGTAGTCCAGGGCGCGGCTCAGGCCCCAGGCCCAGGCGGCAATCGAGCCCCACTCGTCAGGCTTGGGCTTGGGGAAGAGTTGATGAACACCGTTCTGAAAACCGTCGTCGAAGTCCGGGTCGATGTCGCCGTAATAAGCGGTGACCAAGGCGTAGCCGCGCGCCAAGATCTTCTCGACCGGCCACCGCCGGGCAGCAACGCCGCGGCTCTTTTCCGTGGCCGGTTCGCCGCGAGGCCGCATCCAGCTTTTTGAGAGGGTGATGCCGGGATCGGGGTGGATCGAATGGTTGCCCTGGAAATTCAGGCCGAGGAAAGCCGGGACGGGCCGGCCGGATCCGGCGGGGAGGTAGAGGAGCAGCGACATCTTCGGGCCGTCTTTCTTGCCGTTGAACAGGACGTCGACTTCCTTGCGCACGGCCTTGCCGCCGAGAGCCTGTTTGTCCTCGGAGGTCAGCTCGAACTTCATCGACCTCAACGGCGCGGGGCTGCGGCCGTAGACCTGCTCCTCGAAGAGGCGCAGAATCTCAGGACGGCGCTTCTCGATCCAGGTCTTGGCATCCGTGACCCGGGCGCCGCCGGCCAGCACGAGCGGATCGGGCAGGGTGTACTTCGGCACCTTGGATTCGTCGTAGTTGGCGTCGCGGGGCTGCGCCGGCACGGGCCAGGATGCCGGCGTTAGGGCGAGCATGATTGCGGCAACGGATCTCATGCCGCTCATAATAGCGGAGTTCCACCGGCCGGGGGGCCTGGCAGGCGCGTCCGGTCCGTCGAGGAGATGAACCGGATCGTTCGCCAAAGCCGCCGCAGGGCGTGAAGGGCCTCGATACGAACGTCCTGGTGCGGTTCCTGATCCGGGGCGGGGCGGCGCTGGCCGATCGTGCTGCGGACGACCGTTTGGGACGGGCAAACCGGCCTGCTCGCGCGGCGGTCAAGGAAATCACGCTCCTGGAACGACGAGGCGCTTAATGGCCAGGGCCTTGCCGGTTTCATCGTCGGCCTTGATGACCACCGCATGGAGCTGGGGGTCGCACTTGGCGGCGTCCATGCGGACCGGTAGCGCGGTGAGGAAACGTTGCAGCACCGCGTCGGTCTTGACGCCGATGATGGAGTCGTAGGGTCCTGTCATGCCGACATCGGTCTGGTAAGCGGTGCCGCCGCTGAGGATGCGCGTGTCGGCGGTGGGCACGTGGGTGTGGGTGCCGAGCACGGCGGTGACCCGGCCGTTGAGGTGCCAGCCCATGGCGATCTTCTCGCTGGTGACCTCGGCGTGGAAATCGACGATGCGCACGCGGACCGCCGGATCCAGCCCTGCCAGGATCTCATCGGCGTGCCGGAACGGACAGTCGATATTCGGCATGTACACACGGCCCTGGAGGTTGATGACCGCGCAGGGGGCGCCGTTGCGGGCGGTGGCGATAAAGACGCCGGCTCCGGGGGCGCCCTCCGGGTAGTTGGCGGGGCGGAGGAGCCGGGGCTGGCGGGCGAGGTAGTCGTAGATCTCGCGTTTGTCCCAGATGTGGTTGCCCGAGGTGATGACGTCCAGCCCCATGGCGAACAGCTCGTCGGCGACCATCGGGGTGATGCCGAAGCCGCCGGCGGCGTTCTCGCCGTTAGCGATGGTGAGGTCGATTTGTTCTTCAGCCAGAATGCGCGACAGGTTCTCGGAGACGAGCCGTCGTCCCACGGACGCGAATACGTCTCCGATGAAGAGCAGGTTCATGAATTGTGGCTGGGGCCTTTTCGTCCAACAAAGAAGAGGGAGCGCACCACTGAGCCGTGTTTGACCTCGGCGACTGACCCCCTTTTGTAAACGGGGTCGGCCCGCAGAGCGTTTTCAGGCTTCTCCCGTCACCTGGTCGGCCGGAGCTTGCTCACCAACGCGAACTGCTTAGCGGGCCTGCGTGAACTGAGTGTTGGATCAGTTTTTTGAGAGGTCCCAACACCTGCCTCGCAGAGACGCTCCTCGACTGATGATAGCGCAAGCCGGCGCCGCCTGGGGGATTGCCGTATGGCCGGACAGCGGGCCGCCGGCGGAGATGAGCCGCTCCTCACCGTCCCTTGAGAGCCTCGGCGATTTCTTTCTCGGAGACGGCGCCCTGGCGGATGATGCGCCACCAGGGTTCGGTGACGTCGACGGTGGTAGCCCCGTCGCCGATGCAGAGGCCGCCGTCGACGACGAGCTCGACGCGGCCGTCCATGGTGCCGAAGACCTCGATGCCGCTGCGGCAGGTGGGCAGGCCGGAGATGTTTGCGCTGGTGCAGATGAGCGGCTGCTGGAGCAGGTCCAGCAGGAGGTTCAACATCTTGGCCTTGGACTGCCGCATGGCCAGGCGGCCGGTGTTGCCGGTAACCTTCAACGGCACGCGGGCCGACGCGGGCACAATCAGGGTCAGCGGGCCGGGCCAGAAGCGGCGGGCAAGCAGATAAAAGCGTGCCGACAATTCAGCGGCCAATTCCTCGGCCATCAGCAGGTCGGCGATGACGAGCGGCAGGGAACGCTGCGGCTCGCGGCCCTTGGCGGCGAAGACCTTCGTGACGGCGTTCAGGTTCAGCGGATCGGCCACCAGGGCATAGAGCGCGTCGGTGGGCAACGCCACCACCTTGCCCTGGCGAATGGTTGCGGCCACCCTTTCGATCACCTCCGCGGACGGTTGTTCCGGGTCGACTTGAATCAGGTCCGTGGCCACGTGCACTTTGTCCTGAGATATTCTACCTGGGGCCTATAGCTTCAGCCACATCGATCGCCATCTGGTAGCGGCCAAACGGCGCGCTCAACTGAACGCCCTGGACCAGGGGTCGCACCTTTTGCACCATTTCCCGGGCGATGGCCACACCCTCGTGGCGCGCGTGCTCGGCGGTGGGGGCTTTCCGCATGCGCTCCATGAAGTGTTCCGGGACCGGCACGCGGAGTTCGTTGACCATGAACTCGGCATTGCGGTAGCTCGTCAGCGGCCAGATCCCGGCGATGCAGGGGATGCGGACGTGTTCGATGCGCCGGAGGAAGTTCTCCAGCAGATGCAGGTCGAAGACCGGCTGCGTGACGACGAACTCGGCGCCCGCCTGGACCTTCCACTCGAACCGCCGGATTTCTTCGTCCAGATTGAGGGCGCCGGGGTTGGCGCCGACGCCGATCAGTAACGAGGTTTGCGAGCCGATCGGATTGCCGCCGAGATCCAGGCCGCGGTTGAGGTTGTTGACGATGTTGACCAGGCCGATCGCGTCAACATCGAAGACGGCGGTGGCGTCGGGATAGGTGCCCATGCGGGGCGGATCGCCGGTGATGCAGATGAGGTTGCGGATGCCCAGGCCCTGAGCGCCGAGCAACTCCGACTGAATGCCGAGGATGTTGCGGTCGCGGCAGCAGAAATGCAGCACCGTTTCGATGCCGGCGTGTTCCTGGATCAGCCGGCAGGTAACCTGGGCGCTCATGCGCGCCAGGGCGCGGGGGCCGTCGGGCACGTTGATGCAGTCAATGCCATGCTCGGCGCACAGGCGGGCGCCGGCTATCTCCTTGGAAGCATCGACGCCGCGCGGCGGCAGAATCTCGACGAAAGCGACGAAGCGCCCGGCGGCCAGCTTGGCGCCGAGTTGGGACTTCTGCGCCATCGGGACCTTTTCAAGCGCCTTGGACTCGGCCTCGGGTTCGGCAATCCGAACGGACACCGGCCTATGGACGGGCTGTAAAGAGCGGGCCTCGGCGCGCATCTTCTTGATGTGATCCGGGGTAGTGCCGCAGCAACCGCCGACGATCTTGACGCCCGCCCACAGAAACCGGCGAGCGTACTGGGCCATGTACTCGGGCGAACAAAGGTAGATATTGCGCCCTTCGATGCGGGCCGGCATGCCGGCGTTGGGCATGGCGCTGATCGGCTTGCGAGTGAACCGCATCATTTTCTCGACGGTCTCCAGCATGACCTTCGGCCCGACCGAGCAATTGCAGCCGATGATATCGGCGGGCAGCTCATCCAGCACGCGGGTGAAGGTGTCGGTCTTGGTGCCGTCGCGGAGATTGCCGAAGTCGTCGATGGTGAACTGCGCGATGATGACCGGCTCGGGGCCGGCCGCCTCGCGCGCCGCCAGCACGGCCTGGCGGAGCTCGTCCACGTCGCTAAATGTTTCCAATATGAGCAGATCGACGCCCGCTTCGACCAGCGCCTCCGCCTGTTCGCGGAAGATCTCGTAGGCTTCGGCGAACGAGGTCGGCCCCAGCGGCTCGATGTGGGCGCCCAGCGGGCCGATCGAGCCGGCGACGAATGCCGCCTCGCGCGCCGCCTCCCGCGCCAGGCGGACCCCGGCGTGGTTGATCTGTTTGAGCTTGTCGGCCAGCCCGAAGCCGGCCAGCCGGACCCGGTTGGCGCCAAACGTGTTCGTCTCCAGGATCTCGGCCCCGGCCCGGACATATTCATGGTGGATTTCGCTGACGAGATCGGGCTGGGACAGATTCAGCTCGTCGAAGCAGCGGTTGAAAAAGATGCCCTTGGCGTAAAGCATTGTGCCCATGGCGCCGTCGGCCACGAAGGAACGCCGCTCTGCCTGTTCGCGAAATTCGGCGGCGCGGCTTGTCGCCTTGACGTCACTCATCGGTCCTCACCGCTGACACCCCGGGCAGAAATAGGTGGAACGCCCCCCTTGCAGTATCCGGCGCACCCGCCGCCCGCACGACGGACACGGCCGGCCCTCACGCCCGTAAACAGCGACGGGGAAGGTCTCGGCGGAGTGGTGCCTGCCCGGTCCCGAATAGGCGTTACAGGCCGATTGTACCGCATCTTTCAACACGATCCGGATGGCTGCGTGCAGCGCCGCCAGCCGCGCCGGGCGGAGCCGGTTCATTGGCCGGCCGGGATGGATGCCGGCGCGATGTAGGGCTTCGGCGGAGTAAATGTTGCCGAGGCCGGCCAGGCGAGTTTGGTCCATCAGGAAGAGCTTGGCGGGCCGGCAGGAGCGGCGCGCGGCCTGAATAAACCGCTCCGGCGTAAAATCCGCCGACAGCGGTTCGGGACCCAAACCGGCCAGCAGCGCCTCGAGTTGGGCCGGTCCCAGCAGTTCGAGCACGCCGAGAGCCCGGGGATCGTCGAAGACGATCCCCCGGCCCCCATCCAGCTCGAAATACGCCCGGGCGGTGGCGGGCCGGATTCGCCCGTCTGGGATCACGTAAAGATTGCCCGTCATCCGTAGATGGACGCGGATGGCGGTGCCGCCGTCCAGATGCAGCAGGATGTTCTTGCCGCGGCGGTCGATCCGTTCGATACGCCGGCCGGCAACGCCGGTTTCAAGATGGCGGTCGCGCCGGCGGAGCGTCCGAGCTCTCACGATCGCCGCGCCCAGGACGTCCCGGCGCAGTTTGCGGCACACGGCCTCCACTTCGGGCAGTTCGGGCATTACAACAGCATCAACTCCACCGGCGAGCCGACGGCGCAGCGCAGCTTCTGGGCTGCCGAAGCCTGGTTGCAGGCCACTTCGAGATATCCGGAACTGCCAGGCACGAGGACCAGTTCACCGGGTTCGGCTTCCGCATAGGTGGAGACCAAACGTTGCACCGTGAGCATGCCCGCCGTCATCTGGAAGGGCCGCTCTTTTAACTCCGGAAAGTCCTCAGTGCGGAGGTTCGTAATCAGGTTGCCGAAGCGATCTATTTTCAACACGCAGCCGGTCCAGTAGCGCTTGCCGGTGCGCACCGGCTGGTCAAAATTGGTCTTCAAGTGATCGTGGATCAATTTGCCGAACTGCGACGGCGGCACGCCTTTACGCAGATGCGCAGCCACCGGCGCGAAGATGTCGCGGCCGTGGAAGGTATGGCTGACGTTCTTCAGAAAGAACTTGCCGTTGGTGATGTGGCGGGCCTTGTGCTTCTGGCGCGAGTAGACCATTGACAGCACGCCGTTGTCCGGGGCGACAAAGAAGTGGCCGGCGGCCTCGATGAGAATCGGCCGCCGCGCGGTGCCAACGCCGGGATCGACGACCACGACGTGGACCGTGCGTTTCGGGAAAAACGGGTAGGCCTGGGCGATGACAAACGCCGCCTCGCGGATTTCAAACGGCGTCACATCATGCGTGATGTCAACCACTTCGGCGGTGGGAAGGATGCTCAGGATCACTCCCTTCATCGTCCCGACGAAATGGTCGCAATGGCCGAAATCGGTGGTGAGTGTGATGATCGGGCGCGGCATAGGTTGTTAGAATCGGAACCAGAGGGCTGTGAACCGCTTCTACTTCGATCATAATGCCACTACTCCTGTCTCCGAGGAGGTGCTGGCGGTCTATGTGCCGCTGTTGCGGGAGGTTTACGGAAACGCATCAAGCATCCACTCGTTCGGGCAGGAGGCCAGGAAGCGGCTCGAGCAAGCTCGGGCTCAGGTGGCGGCCCTGGTCGGCTGCGACCCGAAGGAAGTCGTGTTCACCAGCGGCGGAACGGAGGCGGACAACCTGGCGATCCTGGGCACCGTTCGCGCACGTGCGTCCGCCAAAAAGCACGTGGTCACGACCGCGATCGAGCATCCGGCTGTGTTGAGCGCCTGCCGGCAACTGCAACGGGAGGGCGTCGCGGTGAGCTATGTCCGAGTGAGCCCGCAGGGCGTGGTCGACCCGGACGACATCCGGCGGGCATTGCGGCCCGAGACGGTGCTGATCTCAGTGATGCACGTCAACAACGAGGTGGGCACAATCCAGCCGCTGGCGGAGATCGCGGCGATCGCGCAGGAGGCGGGCGTGCCATTCCACTCTGACGGCGTGCAGGCGGCGGGCCGGATCGCCGTCAGCCTGCCTCCCGGCATCCGGCTCTACGCGCTGAGCGGGCACAAGTTGTATGCGCCGAAGGGCATTGGGGCGCTGGTGGTGCGTGACGGGACCGAACTCGTTCCGTTGCAGTACGGCGGGCGCCACGAGCGCGACCGGCGGCCCGGGACGCAGAACGTTCCCGGGGCGATCGCCGTCGGCGCGGCAGCCGAGCAGGCGCGGCTCCGGCTCGGCGACGAGGCGCGCCGGATCGGCGAGCTGCGGGACCGGCTCGAACGGGGCATTCTGGGTCGCGTCCGGGACACGGGAGTGAACGGCGCGGGCGCGCCGCGCGTGCCGAACACGACAAATATCTACTTCGACGGCATCGACGCCGAAGCGATGCTGATTGCGCTGGACTTGAGAGGCTTCGCCGTCTCGACCGGTTCGGCCTGTTCGAGCGGCGCGGTCGAGCCGTCGCACGTTCTGACCGCGATGGGATTGACCAAACAGCGAGCCAAGGCCAGCATCCGTTTCTCGCTGGGCCGGTCGAACACCGCCGCCCAGGTCGATGCGCTGATCGAGGCCGTGGCCGAGGCCGCGGCCAAGTTGCGCCGGCTGTCTCCGGTCACCGTGTCCCATGGCTGAGCCGCTCGTCGCCGTCGCGATGTCGGGAGGAGTGGACAGCTCAACCGTGGCCGGGCTCCTGCGCGCGCAAGGTGTGCCGGTCGTCGGCCTCACCATGCAGCTCTGGGACCAGCGCCGCCTGCCGGAACTGATGGTGCAAGGGGCGTCCGGGCGCTGCTGCTCGCTGGATGATGTTTATGACGCCCGGGCGGTGGCGCAGCGGCTGGGCATCCCGCACTACGTGGTGAACTTCGAGGAGCCCTTCGAGGCCGAGGTCGTCAAGCCGTTCGTAAGCGAGTATCTATCGGGGCGAACTCCGATTCCGTGTACGCTCTGCAACAACGTCATCAAGTTCGAGCGCTTCCTCGAGATGGCGGAAGGGGTGGGCGCCGGGTGCATCGCCACCGGTCACTATGCCCGGGTCCGCCGGGATCCGGAAAGCGGGCGCTTTCAGTTGCTGAAGGGCATAGACAGCTCCAAGGACCAGAGCTACTTCCTGTTCGGCCTGACTCAGGAACAACTCGCCCGCTCGATGTTCCCCCTCGGTGAGCTGACCAAGGAGCAAGTGCGGCAAAAGGCGCGCGCCCTCGGGTTGCCCGTCGCCGGCAAGGCCGAGAGCCAGGAGATCTGCTTTGTTCCCAACGGGGATTATGCGGCCTTCATCGAAGCTTACCTCCGCGAGCAGGGCGTCAGGCCGGCCGAGACGAAAGGGGAGGTGGTCACGAGGGACGGAAAGGTGTTGGGCGAGCACGTAGGCGTGCATCGCTTCACCATCGGCCAGCGGAAAGGGCTGGGGGTGGCCGTGGGCGAGCCGCTATATGTCATCGCGACCGAGCCGGAGTCCCGGCGCGTCATCGTCGGCCGGGACGAGGAGCTGCTGCGTGACAGCTTGACAGCTCATAGCGTGAATTGGGTTTCGATTGCTCCCGTTGCGGAACCGGTCCGCGCCCAGGTGCGCATCCGCCACCAGCATGCCGCGGCCCCGGCGGTGCTGTACCCGACCGGGGACCCTGCCCGCGTCGAGGTGCGCTTTGACAGGCCGCAAAGAGCGATTACGCCCGGGCAGGCGGCCGTGTTCTACGATGGCGATCTGGTGCTGGGCGGCGGCTGGGTGAGCTAGCGGGCGGCTTGGCTAGAATAGGCGGTTGCGCAAACGCTCGCGAATCCGCGACGGGGTGGAATACCTCGGCGCGCGCTGGATCCTGCTGACGCTCCGGTGGCTGCCGCTGCGGCTGGCCGACTGGGTGGCGAGGGCGTACCTCCGGCTGCTGGACATCGCCGTGCCCCGCCTGCGGCAGGTCGCCCGGATCAATCTGGGCATGGCGTTTCCGGAAAAGCCTGCCGGAGAGCGCGAGCGAATCATCGACGGAGTATTCGGCTCGCTGGCGCGCTCACTGCTCGTGTTCGCCCGCCTGCCGGACATCAACCGTGCGAATGTCGGCCGCTGGATCCGTTACGAGGGCTTTCACCACTTCCAGCAAGCGCGGCAGCGCGGCAAGGGAGTGCTGTTTGCGACGGCGCATCTCGGCAACTGGGAGTTAAGCGCATTTGCCCACGGCCTCATGACCGCGCCCATGCACATCCTTGTGCGGCGCCTGGACAACCCGCTGCTGGACGCGCTGGTGGAACGCCGGCGGCGGCTGTCGGGCAATTCGGTGATCGAGAAGCGCGACTTCGCCCGGGGAATCCTCCGGGCGCTGGCCAACAACGAAGCCGTCGGGATACTGATCGACCAAAACAGCAGTCTGGAAGAAGGCGTGTTTGTCGATTTCTTTGGCGTGCCGGCGTGTGCGAACACCGGCTTCGCCAGGATCGCAGCGCGTACGGGGGCGGCGGTGATTCCCGGCTTCGCCTTGTGGTCGGAAAGCGAACGCCGCTACAGGCTGCGATTTTATCCGCCCGTGGAGATGACCGGCGACGAAGCCGCCGACACGCAGCGATTACAGAAAACCGTCGAAGAGGTGGTGCGTGAGCACCCGGAGCAGTGGCTATGGATTCATCGCCGCTGGAAAACCCGCCCGCCGGGCGAGCGTCCCATATACTAGCCAAGCGCCTGCCGCTGTATACTGTCAGCGGCGTGAGACTCCAGACAATCGTTATCCTGGGCGCGCTGTCTTGCCCGGGCGCGCCGCCGGCGGCCGCCAACGGCGATCCGGCTGAGGAACGCGCCTGGGAGGCGGCGCATGACAAGCAAAACATACGCCATTCGGCCGGTCTGCGCCGTGACGTGTCCCGCCGGTTTCTGACTCTCCCGAGCGACTACCGGGAGCCGCTCGATTTTGACGTCGCCCACACACCCCCGGAGATCGACTTCGGCATCATCCAAGGTCTCGAGCCGGAGTACTTGTCGGAGATCGCCACCGAACGCTCGAGCGGGGCTTACGGCGGCTGGGGGGACGTCACGAAGGGACCGGACGGTTGTTTCTATTTCGCCATCGGCAACCACATGTCCTACGACGGAGGCAACGCCTACATTATCCGGTATGATCCGGCGACGAAGACTCAAAAGGTCGTCCTGAGCACGGCAGCGCTGGTCGGATGGGGCCCGGATGACTACGCCGACGGCAAGGTGCACGGCGACCTCGATATCGCTCCGAACGGCGAGATGTGGATGCTGACCTACTTCGGCCCAGTGCCCAGCCCGCGGGACTGGGACAAGGCCTATCGCGGCGGCACGCTCATCCGTTACCACGTGAAGACCGGCGAGAAAGTGGTCCTCGGGATTCCGCTGGAAGGCGATAGCTGGCCGTACCACAACTGGGACTGGCAGCGGAACCTGCTGTTTGCCGCGGGGCACCGGGGCCGCGTGCTCGTCTATGACACCAAAGCGAGGAGGATGCTTTACGGCGGCGCGCCGCCCGATGGCATCCGCTGGAACAACCGGGCGATTTTGGTCGACCGTTCCACCGGGGCGATTTACACAACTGACACCTCCCCGGTGGAGGAGTTCCGCCACCGCTTCGTGCGGTACCAGAGGCGCAATCACGAGTTTGTCCGCATGAAGGCCCGCGTGCCCGCCAATCCCGTGACGGGCGAAGCCAGGCCGCTGCGCGCTCACACCGAGGCCAAGGATGCCGGCGGCGCTTTCTGGTGCTTCGATCAGGCGGGCACATTCTTCAAGTTCTATCCCGAGGAGGACCGCACCGAGCTCGTCGGTGTGAACTGGGGCCGATCGGGCAAATACACGACCAACATCGCCGCCAGCCCCAAGGGCCGGTACCTTTATTACCTGCCGGGGGCGGACCGGCGCGCCTGGGAGTACGGAACGCCGGTGGTCCAGTACGACACCCGCAGCGGCCGCAAGAAAGTCATTGCGTTCCTGTACGACTATTACCTCGACCGCTACGGCTACGCCGCCTACGGAACTTACGGGCTGGAGCTGGATCCAACCGGGGCGTCCTTGTTCTTCTTCATGGACGGGCGGTTCACCCAGCGCGGCACCAACAAAGGCGCGCGGAGGCCTTCGATGTTCATGGTCCACATCCCGGCCTCGGAACGGGTGGAGTGAAGCGGCGGTCGATGAAACCCAGGATCATGCTCATAATCGGCGCGGCGCTGCTGGCGAGTGCGCTGGTCATGCTGCTGGTCGCCGAGCAACTGCGGCCGCACGGACAGGACGTTGCCGTTCTGGCGCTGCGAATCGCCGCCGCGGTGGACGGGCTGGTGGGCTTACTGTTCCTGCTGCTTGGAGTACGCCGCGCGGGCGAGTCGCCGCCCTAAGGACGCGGCGCGCGCCTCCTCACGCCGCACCGGCGAAGACCGCCCGGACCCGGTGGAGGAGGTTCGCCATTTTCACTTTCGGGTCGCCGCTGCCGAGGGTCTCCAGCGGCAGGAAGCCGCGGTAGCCGGCGGCATCGATGATCGCTTTGATCCTCGCGAAGTCAGCGGGGACTTCCTTGTCGCCGTACCAGACGCTCTCTTTGATTTGCCACGAAACGGCGTAGGGGGCGAGCGTTTCGATTTCCTTATAAGGGTCGCCGCCGCGGAGGCTGCCGATGTCCAGCTTGACGGCGAACCAGTCCGAATCGACCGCCTCGACGACCTGGATCGTTTCGGCCGCGGTTTTGACGAAGTCGTGGTGATTCTGGAGGCCGAGAATGATGCCGTGCTCGGCGGCGCAGGCGGCACACTCGCGCAAGTCGGCGGCGAGCCACTCGAGGGTCTGGTCAAAGCGGTAGCCGGCCGGGACCTCGCGGCCGGAGAAGACCCGGAGCACCGTGGCGCCGAGTTTCTGGGCGACCGCGATCCAGTTCTTGACGAGCCGGACGTCTTGCTTGCGGGCGGCCGGGTCCGGGACGGCGAAGTCGTTGCGGACGCCGGTTCCACAGATCGTGATGCCGTTGACGAATGCCGTGCGCTTCAGCCTGTAAACGTAGTTATCGGCCGGGGGGTTGGGGTAGCCGGGGAAGTAGTAGCCCGTGAGATCGACGCCGCTGAAGCCGTGGTCGGCGCAATAGTCGATCACGTCGAACAGCGTCATGCGCCCGGCGCGCAAGGGTTCGTTGAACGAGTACGCGTTGAGAGCGAGCTTGATCTTCGTGCCGGGCCGGCGGCGAAGCGGGCCGCCGGCGCCGAGTGGCGCCGCAACGGAGGCGCCGAGCAGCGGCGCAGAGGACAGAAACCCGCGGCGGGACAGCCTGACCGTCATTGCGGCCGCCTCAAGCCACGGGCCCGCGCAGCAGGCCCCATTGCTGAGCCAGGGACTCGCCGCGGGGAACCAGTGCGGCGAGCTCCTGCGGGGTGAAGGGCTTGTGCGATCTGGCGGCGGCCATTGCCTGGCGTAGCTCTTCGAGGCTCCGCATGCCCACGATCGCCACGGAAACACCCGGGAGGCTCCAGACGTAGCGCAGCGTCGTCTGGTAATCCTCGGGCGAGGCCAGGCGCGCCGTGGGACTGCGACCGGCTGGTCCGCCGAGGACCTTCATGCCGATCACGGCGATGCCGCGGCGCCGGGTCTCCGGCAGCAGCCGCTCGAAATTGTAGATGTGGCGCTCGACGAAGTTGAGGGTGCACATGAAAACCTCGATCTGACCGGTGGCGAAGGCCGGCAGGACGCGCTCGGTTCTCATGTGAGAGGTGCAGCCGATGTGGCGGATCTTGCCCTGCTTCTTGGCTTCCATGAGGGCGCCCAGCGCGCCGTCTTCGGACAGGGTTTCCTCGAGGCTCGGAAAGCGCTCGGTCCGGCCGAGGTTGTGCAGGTGGTAGCAGTCGATGTGATCGGTTTCGAGCAGGCGCAGGCTTTGCTCGAGGTCCTGCATGGCGCCCTCGCGGGTGGCCGAGCGTGTCTTGCTGACGAGGAAAACCTTGTCGCGCCGCCCCTTGAGCGCCTTGCCCAGCAGTTCTTCGGACCGGCCATAACCGCGGGCGGTGTCGATGTAGTTCAGGCCGTTGTCGATGGCCTCGCCGATGAGGCGGTCGACCGCGCTTTGTTCCATGGGGCGGTCGGCGATGCGTTGCGCTCCCAGCCCGAGGATGCCCGCCTGAAAGCCGATCTTTCCCAGCGGCCGCGTCGGCAGCGCGTCGGCCGCGGCGGCGATGCGCGCCGCCAGCGACGAGCCGACCATCATTTTCGAAAAACCACGTCTGGAAAGTTTTTTCTCTGTCATCGTGACCCTCTTTTGTGTGCACCACGCCGTCTGAAACGGCGTACTCCATGGTATAACGAGTCAGACCGAATCGGCGACGGCTTGCGAGTGAGGAGCCGCTGAGTCTCCGCGGGCGCGTCGGCGGTCAGGTGCATTGGAAGAGGAGCTGAGCGGAATCCCCGGGGGGACGAAAAATCGATCTGCGCACGCCATCCGACCCAAGCCGCTGCTTCCGGGATGAAGTGATCCCCACGGCGCTCATGGCCTATGCCGGGCCCCGATGCAGTCCGGCCGCTTCACGCTGGCCGGCAGCCCCATTGTAGAATCGCCTTCTATGGCAGTGCCCGGTTTCCAGGCGTTTTTTCTGCCGCTTCTCAAGCTAATGGCGGACGGGAACGAGCATGCCTTGAGAGACTTGCGGAGACCGATTCAAGATTGCTTAGCGCTCACCGATGCGGACTTAAATGAGATGCTGCCGAGCGGTGCCCAGTCGAGATTCGTCAATCGATTGGCGTGGGCGTCCGTCTACCTTGTAAAGGCAGGGATCCTAAGGCGCGTGCGCCCGGGCGTCTTTCAAATCACGGATCGGGGTAGGGAGCTTTTAGCCGAGAGCCCGGACGCTATCAGTGTGAAGATCCTGATGCAGTACCCGGAGTTTGAGGATTTTCATAGAAGAGGTTCGCGGCCCACGGATGCCGACGACAAGACGGATGAGGAAGCCGTCATGACACCAGAGGAGGAGCTGGAACGTAGCTGCCAATTGCTCCGTGATTCGTTGGCACGCGACCTGCTGGAGGCGGTGAAGAAATCGGAGCCTTCCTTTTTCGAAAAGCTGGTAATGGATCTCCTGGTTGCGATGGGTTATGGCGGGTCGGTTCAGGATGCTGCGAAAGCCGTCGGGCGCGTGGGTGACGGCGGTGTTGACGGAATCATCAAGGAAGACAGGCTGGGGTTGGACGTCGTGTATGTTCAGGCAAAGCGGTGGAGCGGAACAGTCGGGCGTCCCATCGTCCAGGCGTTCGCCGGAAGTCTCGAGGGACATCGTGCGCGAAAAGGAGTCTTGATCACAACCTCTGAGTTCTCGCAGGATGCCCTCGATTACGTCCGGAGAATTGAGAAGAAGATCGTCCTGATCGACGGGAAGCAGTTGGCTGAGTTCATGATCGATTACGACGTGGGAGTCACCAAGGGAAAGACGTACACCGTCAAGAGAATTGATTCGGACTATTTCGAAGAAGCCTAGGGTCCGCCGTGGAGCACCTCCCTCAACAGAAATCATGCGACTCAGCCGCCGCGGCCGCCAATGCTAGCGCCTGAACGCGGGCCACTTTGACGGACACCACTCCTTGCTGGTTTTGCAGCACGCCGTCAATTAGCAGGAACGGCTCGCTCACCAGCACCGCCCGGTTTTCATTGAACACGTCCGGGGCGACGATGGCGTTGGCGATGCCGGTTTCGTCCTCCAGGCTGAGGAAGACGAAGCCCTTGGCGGTTCCCGGGCGCTGGCGGCAGATGACGGCGCCGGCGACGCGCACGGGCTGGCCGTCACGCAGGCGCCGCAGCTCGGCGGCGCTCTTGGCGCCCAGACCGCGCAGCCGCTCGCGGTAGAAGCGCATCGGGTGCGGGCCGATCGAGAGGCGCGTGTTGCGGAAGTCGGCCGCCAGCCGCTCCAGGGGCGCCATCGGCGCCAGCGGGCTGGGCGCCTCGTCCGGCGACGAGGCGGCAAACAGCGCGCCCGCCGGCCGCGAGGCGAGCACGGAATCCCAGAGCGCCGCGCGGCGGTGCGCCTTGTGGTCCGGCTGGAGCGAATTCAGCGCGCCCGCCTCGGCCAGAATGGCCAGCTCGTTCTTGCGCAGGCCCGGCACGCGGTCCACCAGATCCTGAATCGAGCGGAACGGCGCCCGCCCGCGCTCCCGGACGACGGCTTCGGCTGTCTCGGCGCGCAGCCCCTTGACGTATCGAAGCCCCAGCCGGACGCACTTTCGCCCGCCCTCCTCCTCGATGGTGCAGGCCGTATCGGAGCGCGTCACGTCCACCGGCTTGAAATGCAGGCCGTGGCGCTGGGCGTCTTTGATGATCGTCGCCGGGTGGTAGAAGCCCATCGGCTGGTTGTTGAGCAGCGCGGCGGTGAAGGCGGCCAGGTAGTGGCATTTCAGATACGCGCTGGCATAGGCGATCAGCGCGAAGCTGGCGGCGTGGGACTCCGGAAATCCATACAGCGCGAAGGAGGTGATCGAGCGGACGATCTCCTCCTGGGCCTCGCGGCCCACCCCGTTGCGCTCCATTCCTTCCCGGAGCTTGACTTCGATCTCCTTCATGCGGCGCTCGGAGCGCTTGAAGGAGAAGGCCCGCCGCAGCTCTTCGGCCTCGCCGCCGGTAAAGCCGGCCACGGCCATCGCCATGCGCAGGAGCTGTTCCTGGAACAGCGGCACGCCCAGCGTCCGCCGGAGTACGGGTTCGAGCGCGGGATGCGCGTAGGTCACCGGCTCCAGTCCCTGCCGCCGCCGCAGATAAGGGTGAACCATATTGCCGACGATGGGTCCCGGGCGGATGATGGCCACCTCCACCACGAGGTCGTAAAACCGGCGGGGTTTCATACGCGGCAGGCAGGACATCTGGGCGCGGCTTTCCACCTGGAAGATGCCGATGGTATCGGCCTTCCGGAGGGCCTCATAAACCGCCGGGTCATCCTGTGGAAGGCGCGCCAGGTCGATCTCCTCGCCGTAGTGCCGGCGCACCAGCTCGAGGGAGTCCTCCAGCACGGCCATCATGCCCAGGCCGAGCAGGTCGACTTTGATGATGCCCATGTCGGCGCAGTCTTCCTTGTCCCACTGCACCACCACGCGCCCGGGCATGGTGGCCGGCTCGAGCGGCACGATCGAGTCAAGCTGCCCCTGGCAGATCACCATGCCGCCGGAGTGCTGCCCGAGGTGCCGCGGCAGGTCCTGGACGGCGCGGTACAGCGAGATGAACTTCGCGATCCGGGGATCGGCCGGATCCAAACCCGCCTCGCCGAACCGCCGCTCGACGGTCTCGGCGGGATCTTTCCACGCATAGGCCGTCACCATTTTGGAAAGACGGGCGAGCGTGGCGTCGTCAAAGCCGAGAACCTTGCCGATGTCGCGCGCGGCCGAACGCTCGCGGTAGGTGATGACGTTGGCCGTCATGGCGGCGCCGAGCGGGCCGTAGCGCCGGTAGACGTATTGAATCACCCGCTCGCGCTGTTCGCCGCTGGGCAGGTCGAGGTCGATGTCGGGCCACTCGCCGCGCTCCTCGGAAAGGAAGCGCTCGAACAGCAGCTCCATGCCGACCGGATCGACGGCGGTGATGCCCAGCGCATAGCATACGGCGCTGTTGGCCGCCGAGCCGCGCCCCTGCACCAGGATGTCCTGCTCGCGGCAGAAACGCACCATGTCCCACACGATCAGAAAATAGCCGGCCAGGTCGAGCTTTTCGATCAGCTTCAGCTCGCGCTCGATTTGCCGCCGCGCCTTTTCGTGGTAGGGCCGGTAGCGTTCGCGGGCGCCCCGGTCCACCAGCTTGCGGAGAAGGGAATTCATTGTTTCACCGGGCGGCACAGGGTAGCGGGGGAACTGGTAGCCTAGATCGGCGAGGGTAAAGCCGATGCGGCCGGCGAGCTCGACGGTGTTGGCGACGGCTTCGGGCAGGTCGGCGAACAGGCGTTCCATCTCGACCGCGGATTTCACATGGCGCTCCGCGTTGCGGGCCAGCAGGCGGCCCGCGACGGCGATGGTGGTTTTGTGCCGGACGCAGGTGAGCACGTCCTGCAATTCGCGCCCGGCGGCGGTGGCGTGATTGACGCCGTTGGTGGCCAATAGCGGCAGGCCGAGCCGGCGCGCCAGCTCGGCGGCGGCCTGGTTCCTCACCTCCTCGTCGCGCTCGTAGTGGCGCTGGAGCTCCACGAAGACGTTGCGCTTCCCGAAGATGCACGCCAGCCGCGCCAGGCAGGCGCCGGCGTCTTCACCGTGGCGGAGGGCGCGCGCCAGCGGGCCTTCCTCTCCGCCGGTGAGGCAGATGACGCCGGCAGCGTGCGCCTCCAGGTCTTCGAGCGTGGCGGCGGCCTGGCCTTTTTTGGCGCGCAGTTTCATCCGGGTGATCAGGCGGCAGATGTTCTGGTAGCCGGCGCGGGTTTCCGCCAGCAGCGAAAACCGGGCGCCCTCCTGGGAGGTGATCTCGGCGCCGATGAGCGCCCGAAGCCCGAGCTTCTTCGCCGCCATATGGAAGCGGGGCGCGCCGGAAAGGCTGTCGCGGTCCAGCAGAGCGACCGCCGGCAGCTCCCGTTCCGCGGCGGCGGCGGCCAGATCTTCCGGGGAGGAGGCGCCTTCCAGGAAGCTGAAGGCCGAGCGGGCACGGAGTTCCACGTAGCGGACGGCCATCTCAGTCGTAGACTCCCTCGACAAACCATTGGCGGAGAGGCAGGGTGCAAAACAGCCGGTAGAGGCCGCCATCGGTGAGGGCCACATCCCATTCGTCCCGGCCCCAGGCCTTCTCCGTCCACCAGTCGCCGGAGGCGCGCCAGGGCCCCGCAGCCTCCATCACTTCGCCTCCGATGCCCCGCGCAGCGACATAGAAGGGCACGCTTTGACGCAGGCGCACCCTGGCGGCCAGCGGCGGCCGGTAGCGGCGGATCGCCAGCCGCAGGGCGCCGGCCGGCGCCTGCGCCCGCTCCGGCGCCAGGGCGGCCGGGGCAAAGGGCCGCATCACGAAGGCATCCGGGCGGTGCGTGTCGAGCAGCGCCGGTGAGCCGGCGTTGCCTTGGCCGGCCAGGTGCTCGAGGCGCGCCAGGGTGACTTGTAGCTTCTCCGGCTCGGGCGCCTG
>FWPU01001372.1_pt1 | contig 73393 bp, 62 predicted proteins | sample 2228361 | NCBI WGS metagenome assembly FWPU01 (sample SAMEA103939777, study PRJEB20133) | metagenome | reverse complement strand
AGCGAAGGCGTGAGGCTACTCTTATATTTTTTTCCAACTTGTCAAAGAACTTCGCCAAAACTTTCACTTAAAAAATGTGTACCCTTTTCAATTATGGGTAAAAACACGAGATACCCTTTGCACACCCTCTACGCATTGGCCTCTTTGCTCACTGTACCTTTGCTTGCATTAAAATAACATCGGTCAGTATGTCTTGCTTTTGGCGCTGGAGTTTGGCGCTCGCTTTTTTTGTCTTTGGGCAATGCCGGCCCTCCGGACCAACAGAGCCAGAAGAGGTGGTTCGTCTGTGGCAGTCGTATATTGATAACAATCGCTTTGACTCAGCCCGGCTATACAGTACTGAGTTAGCTCGTTCTTATGTGGATTTTTTGGACGCATTGGTACAAGATGACAGCACTGAGACGACCCAGACTGAACTGCGCGACCTGCGCTGCGACGTCATTGGCGACTCCGCCATTTGTCATTACTTAATAGAGGACGAATTGGGCGAGTTTCTGCCCGACACCCTTATTCTCAAGCGCATCAGCGGGCGCTGGTTGGTACATCGAGTAGAGGGCTTTGCCAAGCCGCACCTAGATACCCTCTTGCCTGGCGATGAGGAACTCATCTTTCCGCCCGCTGATACGCCGCGCCTGTGGTCGCATTGAGGCCTCTGGGCGCTTTTACTTGCGGTTTTTAGAGCTGTTGGGCACTGGGTACTTCTGTGCATAGGCGCGCGCCTTGGGCACCAATTGCTTCAGGCGTTCGCTGCGGCGCGAGGGGTCGGGGTGCGTGCTGAGGAATTCTGGCGGGGTGGCGCCACCGAGGCGGTTCATACGCTCCCAGAAAGGCGCGGCCTCATTGGGATTGTAGCCTGCCATAGCCATCAGGTACAGACCGATTTCGTCGGCCTCGCTTTCGTGCTTGCGGCTGAAGGGGAGTAGCACGCCCACCTGTGCACCTACGCCCGCAGCCGTCAAGAGGAGTTCTCGCGTTTGTGAAGGCTTGTTGGCCAGGGCTACCTGGAGTGAGGTCAGCCCTAACTGAGCCGCCAGCATTTGGCTCATGCGCTCGTTGCCATGGTGTGCCAAGGCGTGGGCGACTTCGTGCCCCATGACCACAGCTAAAGCATCTTCGTTTTGGGTAACCTTGAGGATGCCAGTGTACACCACCACCTTGCCGCCAGGCATGCAGAAGGCATTCACGGTGGGGTCGTTCACCACGTTGAACTCCCAAGCGAAATTGCGCAGCTCATTACTTTTGTTGTTGGCCCGGTAGTACACCTCCACCGCTGCACGAATGTCGTTGCCTACGCGCCGCACCAAGTCCACTTCTGGCCCAGAAGACATAGGCGGATGCTGGCTCAGAAAGTTGCGATATTCGGTAAAACTCATTTGGTTGAGTTCGCCAATAGGGATAAGCGTCATTTGCTTGCGCCCCGTAAACACTGCGCGGCTGCAAGCCAACAAAGTACCTATCACCAGCAAGCTGAAAAGAACCTTTTTCGTCATAGCAGAAAGTTGAGTTAATGATTTTGGAAAATGATATTCTCAGTAGCGAAGAAACGCACGGGCGCGTTCTTCGGCGTTTTTTCGCACGTTAATGTAATACAAATTCAGGTCGCCCACGTGATAGTTTTTCCGCGTCAGTAAAAAGCGGCCGGGGAAATGCGGCTTCGAAGCCAGCAAATAGCCTTGGTACACCTCTGCATCTGTGAGGGCCGGATAGACCTTGCACAGGTGGCGCAATACGCCGCCTAGGTTGAGCGAGCGGTCGGCGCGGCCCTCTTGGATGCTCCAAGTGAGCGGGTTGGTACACACTACTTCGGGCTGTGGCGGCAGTTGGGGAGCGGCATCGCGGCGCCAAGTGCGCCATGAGCAAAAGCACCCCGTCTGCTCGGCAGTAATGCAGGGCGGTATTTGGGTGAAATAATGCTGCCGAACAGGCCAACCCACCAGATAGGCCACAACCAGACGCCCTTGCAAGGGAGTACCCTCAATGCGTTGGCGCAGCAGGCGCATGCCCAGGTAAGCACCCTGGCTATGCGCCGCCACGATGAAAGGCCGTCCGTCATTCCAGTGGGCCAGGTAATGGTCAAAAGCAGCCTCCACGTCGCGATAGGCCAGCTCCAGCGCTTGGGCTGCATTGGCGGTATCGCGCGTGAAGAAGGCATTCAGGTGAGCTTGTCGGTAACGCGGTGCGTACACGCGCCCTACAGTGTTGAATATGGTAGCTTGATGCAGGATGGAGCCGCTATCGGTGCGCGCATTGACGGCGGCGTCCCGCAGGTCAGCGTTCCAATAGACGGGCTTGCGTCGGCGCCCATAATAGGAGGTGGGGTGCAGGAAAAAGACATCCACAGGCGCTGTGGCCTGTTGGTCGGGTGTAGAGCCGCAAGGAGAGTGGTCGGCGGCGTCAGTCTTCTGCGGGTGAGCAGCCCAGGCGTCCAAAGAGGCGTAATTAGGCGGGGCAGGGACCTTTTCTGGAGCAAAGCCCTGGGTAGGGCGCGCAGAACGACACCCTACGGCAACGGCGAGCAGCACGCAGCAGATGAATAGGTTTTGGGAAAAAAAAGGCGGAAGGTGCATGATCATGAGGGTGTAGGCGTGGGCTACTGAATAAGTTGGTGAATGGCCGCTTCCATCTGGCGGCGCTGCTCTCGGCGCACAAATTCCACAGGTGCTGCAGCGCGCTGGGCGCAGTCTAACCAGCTGCATTGTTCGCAAGTAACGCCGACGGTTTTGCGCTCGATGGTTGGGTCTTGGGCAAAGCGAATGATTGCCTGGGCGTGCTCGTCGAGTTGTACGCCCAGCATGACACACACCTGCCGATGTGGCGTAGGATGGGCCACCTTAGCCACCGCCAGGCACAGGTACTCTTCCTCTGTATCGGCAAAAAACATCCGCTGGGCACCAGCTACCGTGGGCTGTTCTCCTACTTGTGCAGTAGAGCGTACTTCCAAGCGCGCAAACAGCTCCGCTGACACCCAGCGCCGACAATAAGTCTGGCCCAAGCCGGAGGCTTGCGGCCGGTGGCGGCGGTTGAGGTGGAGTTCCTTGTCAATCTCTACGCGTTGCTGCTCTACATCATAGATAAGCCGCAAAAAGAAGATTTTATGCAGGTCAAAGTCTTGCGACAAGACGTTGAAGCGCTGAAAAAGCACCTCTGGGCTGACTTGATAGTGCTGCATGAGGGCCAACAAGCGCTCCTCGTTCCACAGAGGTTGCTGAAAGAGGGCGTGCACTTGGCGCACGAAGGCCTCGCGCGGCACGAGGATGGCTACAGCGAAATAGGCGGCCTTATAGTTGTTGAGCACCTCTTCAAAAGAGCGGACACGCAGCCAAGGCGTGGTCAGGGGGCGTTTTTCTAAGCCAAGGGTAGCAAAACCCAGCTCCTTAGCCAGCTGAAAGGCCCGTTGCCGACGGTGGAGCGACGGATGCAGATACAAACGCCGCCGGGCCGGGTTGAATACGGCCCGCACCCCCTGTAGCAAAGGGTAATCGGCCAGTGAAGTGTCGTCAAGGGTGTAGCCAAAAGTTTCGCATAGCAGCTGTTCTAGCCGCTCAACCGACACCGGCCCTTCGGCAGGCAATTGATGTTCGCGCGCGAAAACCGCCGCCGCCTGCTCTAAGTCTTCGAAATAGTTCATGTGCAGCTCCTGATAGGCGCGCAGAGCCGCAAAGAAGAAGTGTTCGTTGTGTACAGAGTAATGCCGGGCAATATCGAGCATGGCAGAGATAAAGGCATTCACCCGGCCCGGAGCGCGGGCCATAATCTCGACCACTTGCTGAGGTTGAATGCCAAAAAAATCCAGTGGCAACTCATTGAGGAAGTTGCTCTCCAACAGCCGGGCAATAGGAGCGTATTGCGCTGGCAGTTCGGGCGAGGTCAAAAACTCCGAAGAGGTGCCCAAAGCGTTAGCCAGCTGTTGCATGCGCTCTGGCTGCGGATATTTTTTACCCTTCTCGATTTCGTTCAGGTACGAAGGTGAAAGGCCCGTGCGCCGGCTCAGTTCTTCGAAGTTCCAGCCTTGCGCTTGGCGCAATTGCCTGACTTTCAGGCCCAGCAAGATGCGTTGCAGCTGCTTGTCTTTTCCCATGACTGGGCAAAGGTAGGTACCACTGCGAATGCCCGTTTCACCCTACCTTTGGCCGCATCGGCATTTCACCAAACACACTTGATCTTACATGCGACCCTCTATCGTAGCTGGCAACTGGAAGATGAACAAGACTTTGGGCGAAGGTCTCGCCCTTGTATGCGATATATTATCCCGCTTCGAGCACCCTCCTGCGGGGCCGGTCATCTTTGCCGTGCCCTACCCGCTGCTCCAAGCTATTGGAGAAGCAATAAGTCAGCGCGAGGGCTTTCATTTGGGCGCCCAGAATTGCCACCACGAAGAAAAAGGCGCCTATACTGGTGAAGTCTCTGTGGACATGCTCGCCTCCGTGGGAGCGCAATATGTCATCATTGGCCACTCCGAACGGCGGCAATACTTTCGGGAGAGCCACGAGCAGCTGGCCCAAAAAGTAAACTTAGCCCTCGGGCGCGGCCTGACACCTATATTTTGCTGTGGCGAACCGCTCCCGGTGCGCGAGCGCGGCACCCACGTGCCCTACGTAGCGCGCCAATTGCGCGCCAGCCTCTTTCACCTGCCAGAGGCCGATTTCCGCCGTCTCGTTATTGCTTACGAACCCGTGTGGGCCATCGGCACAGGCAGAACGGCCACCACCGAACAGGCCCAGGAAATGCACGCTGCCATTCGGACACTCATTGCTAAGCACTACACCACCGACACCGCCGCAGCAGTGCCCATACTATACGGCGGCTCTTGCAATGCCCAAAACGCTTCCGACCTCTTCCGGCAACCCGACGTGGACGGTGGCCTCATCGGCGGCGCCTCGCTCAAGGCCGACGACTTTGCTGCCATCATTCGCGCCATGCGCACCATCTGAACTGACCAACCTCTGGGTGCACTATGAGAAAACAACTGCCAACGTTCGCTTACAAGGTCGCCCTCCTGTTGGCATCTCTCTGGCTGTGGGCTGCCATTGCTCAGCTTCAGGGGCAAGCCGCAGCACTAGTGCTACACCCTGCCTCAGAGGCCTCGCTTTCGCCCGAAGATGCCGCTATATTGGCGGAAAAACTGCTTTTAGCCCAACGCAGTGGTAAAAGTCTGGCTGGGCGAACGCTGGCTGTGGCGCACTCGTTTCAAGGTGCGCCTTATGGCACTTTGGCAAAAGGCTCGGAGGAATACTTAGTGCTCGACGCTCGCCTGCTGGACTGCTGGACTTTCGTCGAACTGTCCGTAGCCATTGCCTTAGCCGCCCAACAGCCCAACGCCGACCCGCTCGCCGTGGCAGACTATGTGCGCCAATTGCGCTACTGGGGCGGCACCATTGATGGCTATGCCTCGCGCGTACACTACCTCTCTGGCTGGCTTCGGCAAGGGCAAGACCTCGGCTATTGGAACGACATCACCCAAAAACTCGGCGGAAAGCCCTTTCGCAAGGACATCTGCTACATGAGCGCTCACCCCCAACTGTACCCGCCACTGAAAGACCCCGAAACCCTGCGCCGCATTCGCCAAGTAGAAACGCGCCTGAGCAAGCGCACCCACTACTACATTTCGCAGCAGGATATTGACCGGGTAGAAAGCCAAATCCAGGACGGCGACATCATTGCCATCACCTCTTCCAAAGCCGGGCTGGACTTCGCCCATCTGGGCTTTGCCACGCGGCAAAATGGGCGCGTTCACTTATTGCACGCCTCCTCCCTACAGAAGTGCATAGTGGTATCAGCCCAACCCATAGGCGCCTACGTGCGCGCGCAAAAGGGGCAGAGCGGCATTGCCGTCATCTGGCTCATTGAGCGCTGACCACGAGCAACTTAGCTGCCAGCTCGACTTGGTCTTGCGCCAAGGCTGCACGCGCCTGCTGGTGAAGGTACAGGCTGTCGGGCGCTTCGCGTATCGCCTGAGCCACCTCGGGGTCAGCCAGGGCCTCCTCCGCGCTGGGCAACCGCGTCAGGGCGGCAATGCGGGCTAACTCGTTACCCGTAAGCAGAGGACTGTGGCGAACAGACTCAGGTAGTCCGTCGAAGCCTACACCTATCTCATTGACCTTCTGCACCACCTCAATGACCGCATCGCCACTGGCACGGGCGTAGTAAAAGCGCCCCATGCGGCCCACCAGATCAATTTTATGTGGGTCAATACGCCCTTTGGGCGTGAGCACCCCTTCGGCAATGTGCATCAGCACGATGCGGCAAATGATGAGGTTGCCCGCGCCGCCCTTGTCGCCCAAAGGCAGAATATTATCCACTACACACTCCATGTGTACTGGACTTTCGGCCACCCGAAAAGGACGCACGCGCTCCGAAGGCAACGGCGTAAAACCGGCCTTTTCAAATTCATTCACGCTGGCGTCGTACTCGATGCTACAGAGCGCCATTTGGCGTACCATAGCGTAAGACACGGCATTGATGACTACCTCGCGCGTTTCTTCCACATTGCGCAAGGTGTCCTTAGTGGTGTTGTTCTCAACGCGGCGATTGGAGGAAAAAATCAGTATAGGCGGATTACTGCTAAAGGCATTGAAGAAACTGTAAGGCGCCAGGTTGGGCACGCCATCGGCGCTCATCGTGCTGGCAAAGGCAATGGGTCGAGGAGCAACAGCTCCTAAGATAAACTGGTGTAGGTCTTTGGTGGCTATCTGCGTTGGGTCAATTGTGAGCATTGTGTCTTGTTTTTGCTTTAAACTTGCGCAAAAATACACCGTGCCATGTCCCTGCCCGTCTGGAATTGGAAAACCGCAGTCGCCATCTTACTACTCATACTGGTGGCAATAGGATACTGGCAATATCGAAAGCCGCGCTATGCCGCAGGCGACCGACTACCTGATTTCTCATTTGTCCTAGACGACGGCCGCACGGTAAAATTCTCCGACTGGCAGGGGCAGCATCTGCTCATCCACTTTTGGGGCAGCTGGTGTGGCCCTTGCCGCGCTGAAAACCGGGAGTTGACCCGTCTGTACGCCACCTTTCACGAGCGCGGCTTCGACATCATCAGCATCGGTATCGAGCAAACGCGCGAAGCCTGGCTCAACGCTCGCGAAAAGGACGGCTTGATGTGGCCGCATCACGCCCTCGAACTCCAGCATTTTAATGGCCCACTGTCCAACCGCTTCCATGTGCGCGCTATTCCCTCCACCTTTCTCGTCAACCCTCAGGGCGTCATCATGGCCGTCAACGTCTCGCCCATCCAGATAGAGCGCATGCTGCGCGAGGCCCTCTCCGAAAAACTGACAGATTGACACCCCCAAGCGCAGGGCACAATCCTTGATGAATATGAGCCTGCTTTGTTTGGCTTTTTCATTTCACAACCATCAGCAATGAACGACAACAAGAATAACCATACGACCGCAGAAGAACTTCACCAAGAACCCATAGTAAAGGAGCAAGCCGAAAATCCGGAGGAAAACCTGGAAAGCACAGCCGCAGAGGCAGGCCCTGAAATGGCCACACCGCAATCTGCAGAGGAGCTGAAGCGCCAATATGAAGAGCTGCGCAACAAATACCTTTACCTGCTATCTGACTTTCAAAACTACAAGCGCCACGTCGCTAAAGAGCGCATGGAGCTCCAAGTAACAGCAGGACGCGACATATTGGCAGCATTACTGCCCGTTTTAGACGATTTTGACAGGGCAGCCCGAAACAATGCCATTGATGAGGGTATTGCCCTCATTCACCACAAACTCATCCAAACCCTGCAGAGCAAGGGCCTGCAACCCATCGAGGTGCAGGCCGGTCTCGATTTTGACCCAGGCACTCAGGAAGCCGTGGCCGAAGTGCCCGCTCCCTCTGAGCAACTGAAGGGCAAAATCGTGGACATCGTAGAAAAAGGCTACCGCCTGGGCGACCGCATTCTCCGCTACGCCAAAGTGGTGGTAGGTAAATGAGGAACACGAACACCATGGCTAAGCGCGATTATTACGAAATATTAGGCGTCCCTCGGAATGCCAGCGAGGATGAAATCAAGAAAGCCTACCGGAAAAAGGCCTTCGAGTATCATCCAGACCGCAATCCAGGGGATAAAACTGCCGAGGAAAAGTTCAAAGAGGCCGCCGAAGCCTACGAGGTGCTGCGCGACCCCGACAAGCGCGCCCGTTACGACCGCTATGGTCATGAGGGCGTCAATGGAGGCAGCGCAGGCTCCGGCTTCGAGGGCATGAATATGGAAGACATTCTGCGCCATTTCGGTTTTGGTGACGACATCTTCTCCGAGTTCTTCGGCGGGCGCTCGAGCTTCCGCACTCGCCCGCGTGGCACCGGAGAGCGCGGTTCTAACCTGCGCACCAAAGCGCAACTGACCTTGGAAGAAATAGCCACCGGCGTACACAAGAAGATAAAGGTGCGCAAGATGGTTCGGTGCTCCGCTTGCAACGGTACCGGCGCCCGAAACACCAGCGACGTCGAGACCTGCAGCACCTGCCGAGGCGCTGGCGTGGTAGGCCGAATCACCCAGACGCCCTTTGGCCCCATGCAAACGACTACCACCTGCCCGGCGTGCAATGGCACAGGACAAACCATAAAAGCTACCTGCTCCACATGTCGTGGTGAAGGCGCCATTATGGGCGATGACATCATCGAACTGGACATACCCGCCGGCGTCCACGAAGGCATTCAACTATCGCTCTCGGGCAAAGGCAACGCCGGCCGGCGCGGCGGCCCAAGTGGCGACCTGATTATCAACATCGAAGAATTACCCCACGAGCACTTTACACGCCGAGGCAATCACATCCTGTACGAGCTCTTCCTCAACATCGCCGATGCAGCCTTGGGCGCCCAAATCGAGGTGCCTACCCTCGAGGGCCGCGCGCGCATCAAAATACCCGCCGGCACTCAGTCGGGCAAAATCTTCCGCCTGCGCGGCAAAGGCCTGCCCAGCCTCGATAGCCGCGAACGCGGCGACCTGCTGGTACACGTCAACATTTGGACACCCAAAAAACTCACCGACGAAGAGCGCCGCCTGCTAGAGCAACTGCGCCGCGTGCCTAACTTCAACCCCACACCTACCAAAGAAGACCGCACCTTCTTCGAGCGCGTCCGCGACATCTTCAGCTGATTAGCGCTGCAACGATGAGGCCCCCTCAGTCCACGATGAGGGCAGCGCGGTCGAGCTCCTGCTGCCTGATGTTGGGCGGCAACTCGCGAAACTCGTATTGCTGATTGCGCAAGCGCGGCTCAAAGCCAGCCTCCCGAATGGCGCGCTGAATGCCGTCAGCCGTAAAGCGGAAACGCGCCCCAGCTGCAGAGACCACGTTCTCCTCTATCATAATGCTGCCAAAATCGTTGGCCCCAGCGTGCAGGCATATCTGGGCCACCTGCTTGCCCACGGTCAGCCACGAGGCCTGAATATTGACGATGTTGGGCAACATGATGCGGCTCATGGCAATCATGCGCACGTATTCATCGCCCGTAACGGCATTGCGGGCGCGCTTGAGCTTCTTCAGGATGGTGTCCTCATCTTGGAAAGGCCACGGAATGAAGGCGATAAAGCCCTTGGCATCGGCGGGTTTCTCCGACTGCACCTGCCGAATAGCCGCAAAATGCTCCATGCGCTCCAGGTTGGTCTCGATGTGGCCAAACATCATGGTGGCCGACGTCGTGAGGCGCAGCTGGTGAGCAGCGCGCATGATGTCCAACCATTCCTGAGCCCCGCACTTGCCCTTGGAGATGAGACGACGCACGCGGTCGTTGAGAATTTCAGCGCCCGCCCCGGGCAACGAGTCAAGGCCGGCCTCCTTGAGGGCCTTGAGCACGTCGTAGTGACTCATGCCTTCCAGCTTACAGATGTGCGCCACCTCAGGCGGCCCAAGAGCATGTAGCTTCAGGTTAGGGTAAAGCGACTTGAGCTCGCGAAACAACCGCGTGTAATAGTCCAGCCCCAAGTCTGGATGATGCCCCCCCTGCAAAAGGAGTTGTTCGCCACCAAGGGCGAAAGTCTCCTCGATTTTCTGCTTGTATTCTTCAATAGTCGTGATGTACGCCTCCGGGTGCCCTGGGCGGCGGTAAAAGTTACAGAACTTACAGTTGGCAATGCAGACGTTCGTCGTGTTGGCGTTGCGGTCAATAATCCAGGTAACCACCCTGCCGGGTACGTGGTGCTGGCGCAATTGATTGCCCACGTACATGAGGTCTGTGGTAGGAGCCTGTTCAAAGAGAAAAACGCCCTCCTCAGGCGAGAGCCACTCCAATCGGAGGGCGCGGTTTAGCAGGTCGGCAATCTGTTGCGATGCAGTCATATAGTGCAGGTATGTGTAGGCCGCTTGCGGTGGCCAAAGGTGTCGCTAACAACAAAGATACGCCGTGCAGGTTCGGCACAATGGGCCAGCGGGAGAGGATGTAAAAAGTCGGGCAGACCGTCTCTGCCAAGTCCTGCCCTTTCCGCCTCTTTTTTTGGGGAAAAACGGCCTCCGGCTTTGAGGCAGCCATTTGGCGTATTGGCTGGGCGCGCGGCTCCTGTTTGGCCCTGTGCGTGTTTCCGTCCCGCTCCTGGGTCTTAATAATGGCGCGACGGCAGCCCCGCGTCTCCGCGCCCAGCCCGCAGAGATGGCGCAAGAAGCCGAACATTCACCCCAAAGGCGGAGACGGTATGGCGCAGCTACGCCATTATTAAAGGCCAAAAGCGCGACGGGCACATGCCAAGGCATGGGCCAGGGCACAGTGGCTGCCTGAACGCAAGAGGGCTAAGCCAAAGCACAAGGGCCGTTTTCGAGCAGCACACCGGCCTGGAAGATACTCAAAGCCGACACCCAAAAGCCCTCGAATACCACTTCAATATGGCCCTCACCGCCGTCTCGGTCGCCAAGGTTGTTCACCATCTGTCCATTGACAAGAGCATCCGAGGCTCCTTCTCGATGGCCGACGTTAAAACGCAGTATTTCAATGAAATAGTGGTCAACAGAGTTTTTGACGTGTTCGCCAATACCCCGAACGTCACAAAAAGTCATCCCGCTATCCAAAACCTCTATCAACTCGGCAAAATCGCCTCATGACAACACCTATTTCTTTACGAACCATTGTTTACTGGGAAAATATAGAAACTATCCGTTTCAATACTGCCTCTCATGGCGGCCTCTAATCTATGGCTATAATCAAACTGCACATTGAAGTAAGGCACTTGCCCATGAAGGGGTTGCCAAAAACACCAGGAGATAAAAATCAAAGTTCTCATGTCCAAACGAATTAAGCCCTGTCGGGCGAATGCTCGACAGGGCTGGTTAGAAGTTGAGTTAATGACTTGCTTTCAGCAGTTTTCCGCTTTGGAGCACCGCTTTTTCCGTGCGAATTTGGTAGATATACTGTCCGTCGGGCAGATTGGCTGCATCCCATGTCAGCAACTGGCCGCCCAAAGCCTGCCGGACACCCATCTTCCGACCGTACAGGTCTGACAAAACGACCTGATGCTGCACCGTCGCGTCCAGACCCGTCAGATCGAACGACAATTCCTCGGAAAACGGATTAGGCCACACGAGAAGACGGGCCGATTGCATAACCCGGGCGTCTTTGCGCCGATGCGAACGCTCGCCGACTGGCTCGAGGTCAGCGGCGATGAGCGGGACATACACGCCTTCCCTCAGGTAGCGCAGGTTTTCGGCCATCACGCGGGCCGACACGTTTTCGCCAGAAAGCCAGGCCATAGCGCTTTGATAATTGGCTTCGGGCAGCGCGGTCAGGTCGGCGCCCGCGCCAATGATATTCGCAAGGTAGGCCTTGTATGCGGCGCTTTCGGCATCGGCGGTCGTCAGCAGGGCGTTTTCGGTCTCCGCTTCGGTGTAGCGCCCCATGCTCGCCAGCGAGCCGACCAAAATGCTCCTGTCCTCGGGCTGGTTTCTATCGCGTAATACAAACAGGGCACCCTCATAGTCGGCATCCAGATCGGTCGTGTCGGCGGCAAAGCCCGCGTGTATCAGCCCTCGAAGCGCCACGTTGCGGTCTTGTACCGTCTTTGGCGAGGCCATATAGATAGCTACGAAGTCGCAGGGCGGGTTCGGACAGGGCTGTTCGCGAGTTGCACAGTCGAGCGGAGATAGGTCACCCTGATCCATATCAACATTCACGAGGTCGTTCACGCAATCCGGGTCAACCGGGTGCGGGTTGCCCGCCTTGTCATAGTAATTAAACGGCGTGAAATTGTCATCGGCCTCGATGTGGATATTGGAGGAGCCGTCACAAAAATCGAAAAACTCGTTGTCCGCTTTTTTTGTGCCTGGGCCGGAATTTCCTTGTGGCTTCAATTGCCCTGCGCCAAAAGTGACGGCGCAATACCAGGCGCTCAGGCCCATGCCCGTGTAGTCGTTGCAGGTGGCGTCAAGTGCGGTGTTATTGCCCTCGAACTGGTTGCCCACGCGGGCCGTAAAGAACTGGTTCTCCTTGATTTCGCAGCCTTGGTTCTGCGTGTTGTGCTCCACAATGCCCCACGAGGGTCTGCCAGCATTGGCGCCATAGAATTCGTTGCCCTCGATCAGCGCGCTCTTGTTGAACTGCCCGAAAATGCCCGAGGGCGACAGACCGGAGAAGGTGTTCGGCTCAGGTATGTTCAGGAAACTGCAGTTGCGGACGATATCGGCTACCGAGTTGCGCAGGTTGACGCCCTGCACCACATTGTCGAACGTAGTGCCGTTGACGTTCACGTTGGCCAGCACGCCGCCCAGCGGGCCCCGGCATTCGATGCCGACTTTCATATCTCTCATACTGCCGCCCATAACCACGATCTTTGGATCGTCGCCCTCGATGCCGAACGGCCGATACTCCGGGATGATGCTCAAGGCCCCGTTGAACTTGCAAGAACTGAACTGCACCCGCGTACTCCAAATGGAGACATGGACGGACGTGCCGCGCGGCTCGTTGTTGTGGTAGTCATTCGGGATGGGCTGCCGTATCTGGTTCGGGTCCACCAACGGGCCGTTGCTCTGAAACTCGCAGTTGACGAACCTGCTTTGGTTCCAGTTGTGCGGATACTTCATGAAGATGGCGCTGCGCAGGTTGTCTATGAATTTTGAATGCCAGGCGCTGATCTTTCCGCCCCCGTACGGGCCGCCGTGATACAGCACGGATGTTTCGACGGACGACTGGCTGCCCGTGCCGCCATACGGCGGGCTGACTACTTTCGTTGTCCCGCACCATACTCCGGAGGCCACCACACCTTGTCGGGCATTAATGATTTTAGCGACCAGAAGGGAGCAAATGCCTTGATGGGCAGGCGTTTGTTCCAGTGTTGGATTCCCGACTACATTGATGCCGTCCCACATTTTTTCCCTGCCGTTGCAATTGTATCCAGTGAGTGTGGCGCCGTTGACTACCAGTCTACCGCCCGGCTCCACAGTGATGCCGATGGGGTAGCGATCCGAAGCGTCATAGACTTCTTTGCTGTCGGCAAACCGAATGACCGTAGATGTGCCGCTAATGATAAGCGTACGCCCGTTGGGCACCACTACCCTTGCCCTCACTGTTCGGCTGGTGTTCCAGGCGGGTTCGTCAGGAGCCACGATGTAGTCCTTGCCAGAATTGGGCACCACGTCGGCTTCATAAGCGCAGTCGCTGCCCAATTTTATAAAGCAAAAGTTTTCCTCGTGTTCCTGGCCGTCGTCTTCCGTGTTGCCCGCCACAATCAGCCCGCCATCGGGTGTTTCGGCAATAGCAAACCCACAGGCGCCGCCCCCCTGTCCGTTGATGTGCTTGCGCCACTTGATGTCACCGTTGGCATCCAGTTTTATTACCATCATGTGCTCCGCGCCAGTCACTTCGGGCAGGCCGTCGGGGCACCCAGTGACCGTGCCCGACACAGCGAAGCCTCCGTCGGAAGTCTTGATCACTTTGGGTACAAAGTCCCCTCCACTCATGGTGCCCAGATAAGTGGCCTTTTCAAGCGACAAGTCACTTTTATTGAAAAACAGAAGATATGCTTCGCTCCACAGGTAGTAATCCGAGTCGAACTTGCTGCAAGCCCCTGCATCGCAATGCAAGCCGGGGTCGGGGTCGCCACCAAGAATGTCATTGGTTCCTCTCCACATGATGATTCTGTTGAGCAGGGCGGAGACCACGATGTGGTTGGAGGTAAGCACCATGCTGTACGGAACGTCCTCCGAGCGGTCTTTGGGGTTGTTTGGGATTGCTAATGTATCTACCTTTGCCATGAGCCGGGAAGTCTTTTTGTGTCGAACCTCAAAGGTAAACTTGTCGGCTCACTTTTCTATCCGCAGCAGAACTTGCTCACGGGATTCATGCAACAAAGCCATGTGGTGATGAGTTTGAACTGCACCTGAGGTGTTTGTACGCATCCATCAGGTAGGTAGCACCACCCTTGCGCGTCTGCCTGTACAGCGAAAAAGAGAGCGCAAATCAGCGCTAAAAATGATGTTTTGCCTTTGGGATGCCCCCCCATAAGGAAGGCTTAAACTGACTTTTTTCGTAATAAAAAAATGTTTTGGTGTGAAAGTTTTCCCAGTCCTGTGGCTACACATAGCCTTACCCGACCAGCCTGGGTTCAGCGCCGGGAGTTTTCTTTGGATAAAGAGGCACACCCGCGGCAGTTTCTGCCACTGCCCAGAACAGGTGCCTCATTTGCGGCGTCAGGGATTACCTCACTCGCCCGACTTTACTGCAGCGATTCGAGTAGGAAGATTAAGGGTTATAGCGGATGGTGCACCATAGACACTACAAAGGTATAAGAGAGAAAATGAATTTTGCAAGGGGTAGAGGGAAGATTTTTTAGTTAAAATTTGAAAAGGGTGCACATTTCCCGGCAAGGAACTCGGCGGCTGTTTGCCGAACCACCCGCTCGGCGGCTGCCGCCGCCTGTGCCGCCCTTACCGAGGCCGTTTTTTGGGAAAAACAGCTCCAGCGCTTTGGCTTGGCTTTTTGGCGCACCTGCACCTGCGGAGCTCCGGCTTGGGCCGGGCATGTGCCCGTCTCGCCTTAGGGTCTTAATAACGGCGCGAGCGGCACCGCAGGGTCGCCGTGCTTGCAGGCGCGGGGGCGGGAGGCACCGTTTCGCCATTATTAAGGCCCGAAAGCGGGACGAAAACACGCACGGGGCCAAACAGAAGCCGCACGCCCAGCTACTACGCCCACAGCAGCCGCTCCGAAGTCGGCAGCCGTTTTTTCACCCAAAAGAATGGAGGTAAGAAAGGCAATGGCGGTAGAGAAGGTGGCCGGTTCTACTCTTCACTTATCACTCATCACTTTTCACTCCAAAATGACAGGCGCTGAGGGCACCTTGGAAAATATCATTCATCATTCATCATTCATCATTCATCATTCATCATTTCAAAACTGCCATGCCTTGGGAAGAAAAAGACAACGTGCTTAGAGAGCTGTCTGCGACAGAGCGAGAGGCTCTGCTCGCTGTACTGGAGAAGCGTTTTGCACAGCACGAAGAGCGCCACAGAGACATTGCCTGGGCCGAAGTGCTGGAGCGGTTGCTGTCCAACCCGCATGCGCTGTGGTCGTTGCGCGAGATGGAGCGAACGGGCGGCGAGCCAGACGTGATTGGCCGGGATGCCACCACGGGGGCCTATCTGTTCTGCGACTGCGCCAAGGAAAGCCCTACGGGGCGCCGCAGCCTCTGCTACGACCGCGAAGGGCAAGCATCGCGCAAGGAGCACGCTCCGCAACACAACGCCGTGGATATGGCGGCTGCCATGGGCATTGAACTGCTGACAGAAGAGTAATACTGCGCCTTGCAGCAGCAAGTGGGGCCGTTCGACACCAAGACCTCGAGCTGGCTGAAGACACCCGAGGCCGTGCGCCGCTTGGGCGGTGCCTTGTTTGGCGACTTTCGTTACGGGCGGGTATTCATCTACCACAACGGTGCGCAATCGTACTACAGTAGTCGAGGCTTTCGCGGTCTGCTGCGGGTGTGAGCCCAAAGCAGGCAGGGCGTTTTTTTTTGAAAAATCTGTGGGCTGGCAATAGCCAATAGCCGCAGTCGCGTAAGTTTGCTGCCCGCAATGCTTCACCGAAAACACTCTCAAACACTATGCTCAGCCTGCTATCCATCGTCATTGGCATCGTCTTCGTGCTTTTGCTCTTCAGCTTACTAGCCACCACCGTCATGGAGGTGGTGTCGGGGTTGCTCACCTTGCGCGGCAAAAACTTGATTAACGTCATTAAGAGCATGCTCGGAGAGGCGTTCGCCGAGCAATTCACGACGCACCCCTATTACAAGCAAATGGGCGAGAAGGCTTCCTTCTTGCGCTTTTTACGCCCCAAGACTTTGCCTCCCTCGTACATTCGCCCGGGCACCTTTTCAGGTATCTTGCTCGACCTGACCAATGTGTATAGTGGCAAAGACATTGAAAAGACCTTATTAGACCTGCCTGAAGGGCGCCTTAAGCAGGTGCTCATCTTCTTGTACCAAGAGGCACAGGGCGATGTAGAGCGCTTTCGCGCCAAGGTGGAAGAGTGGTACACCGAAGTGTGGGAACGAGCCTCGGAGTGGTATGTCAATAACATCCGCAGCTGGCTCATCCTCATTGGTTTTGTTATTGCCGTCATCTTCAATGTGGATGTGGTCAATATCTACTCGACGCTGAGCGCCAATGCAGCTTTCCGCGACTTTCTGGCCGATGCCGCCACCCAATACGTGCAAACACAGCCGGCCCCGCGCGACATTGACAGCGCCCTCATAGCTCCGGACTACTGGGCCGCCCGCGCTCGGTTAGACTCGTTGATAAACAACAACATAGCCGCCTTGCGCTCGCCTTTGGGCATTGGGTGGGAGAACGTCAAATGGCCCAGCGAAGAGGAACGGACAAACTGGTGGCTCCTCAAGCTGATAGGCTGGCTCACTACTGCATTGGCCGTCTCGTTGGGAGCCAAATTCTGGTACGACCTGCTGCGCCAATTGGTCAACTTCCGCGGCAACCTCTCCTCTCGCACAGGCGGCACGCCTGCGCCGAGCGGCACTCCAGGCTCGCCAACCTTCCCACAGCCCGAGGTGGGCATCTTCCGCAAGGCACCGCCCGCTCCGCCCATCGGGCGCGAAGGGCCAAAGCCGCCGGAGAGCGCCGGCTGACCCGCCCAATGGCTATGAGCACACAACGCGGCGGTGCCGTTCCGAACACACATCTACTTTGGCTCCGTTTCCGTAAGTGAGCGAGCGCCCGCCCAGTGGGGCAATGGGCCGTTTTCCGCACAATACCCACGCGAACACCATAATACGATGCGTAAAATCACTGCCGACCGTATTTACCCTGTCGTTACAGAACCGTTAGAGGATGCTGTCATCATCGCCGACGCCGATGGCACCATTCGGGCCATCGAACGCCGCAGCGAGCACGACCCCGCCTCGCTGGAGCGCTACGAAGGCGTGCTCGTTCCGGGCTTCATCAACACGCACTGCCACTTGGAACTTTCGCACATGAAGGGCGTGGTGGACACCGGCACTGGGCTGATACCCTTCATCACCGCAGTGGTTACCAAACGCAACTTTCCGCCAGAGGCCATTGCCGAAGCCATCGAGCGCGCCGAAGAAGAGATGTGGCGGGCGGGCATTGTGGCCGTGGGCGACATCTCGAACACAACGGACACCTTCGCCGTCAAGGCGCGCGGACGCCTGCGCTACTACACCTTTGTGGAACTGTTCGACTTCTTGCAAGACGCAGGCGCCGACAAGGCCATGAGCGACTGGGCACCCGTATTTGCCGCAGCCCCGGCCCACGGCGGGCACCAAAAGGCCTTGGTGCCGCACGCGCCGTACAGCGTCAGCCCAACGCTCTTCGGCAAGATTTCGGCAGCCAATGCAGGGCAACACCTGACCATCAGCATACACAACCAGGAAACGCCCGACGAAAACGCCCTCTTCCTCACTGGCACGGGCGGCTTCTACGATTTCTACGGGCGCTTCGGCATTGACCTGAGCGCTTTCCGGCCTACGGGGCAAACATCCATCCACTATGCCCTGCAACACTTGGACCCACAGCAGCGCACGCTCTTTGTGCACAATACCCTGACCACCGCCGACGACATCCGCGCCGCTCACGCTTGGAGCGCAAACGTCTTCTGGGCCACCTGCCCCAATGCCAACCTGTACATCGAAAATCGCCTGCCCAACTACCGCTATTTCCTCGAGACGGGAGCGCGCCTGACCATCGGCACTGATAGCCTGACGTCCAACTGGCAGTTGTCGGTACTGGAGGAGATGAAAACCATCGCGCGTTACCAAAGCTACGTGCCCTTCGACACCCTGCTGCGCTGGGCCACGCTCAACGGCGCACAGGCGCTGGGCTTCGATGACACCTTGGGCAGCTTCGAGGTGGGCAAAAAGCCGGGGCTGCTATTGCTCAAAGGGCTGACGCCAGAGGGCCGATTAGGCCCCGCCGCCAGCGTGCAGCGCCTCTTGTGAAGAAACGCCCTTTGGATTTTCTCGATGTTGCACCAAATGCCTGTTCTATCTTTCCCGCCGGAAAACAACCTTGTCTTTCACTTTTCGCAAAAACAAAACAATTAGAGCGTATGAGCAAAGAAAACTGGGGCTCGCGCGTGGGCTTGGTACTCGCCATGGCCGGCAATGCCGTGGGCTTGGGTAATTTTCTACGCTTTCCAGCCCAGGCCATCCAGAACGGCGGTGGCGCTTTCATCATCCCGTATCTGACCTGCTTTTTGCTGATGGGCTTACCATTACTTTTCGTAGAGTGGGCCATGGGGCGCTACGGCGGCAAGTACAACGACCACTCAACGCCTTTCATCCTGCACCACGTCAGCGGCGGGCGCGCCCTGTGGAAGTATGTGGGCGTGTTTGGCATCTTTACCAACTTGGCCGTGGCGGCCTACTACTGCTATCTGGAGAGTTGGACACTGGCCTACGTGTGGCGCTCAGTATCGGGGGCCTTTGCCGGCTACGACCGCGAAGCCGTGAGCCAGATGTTCTCAGACTACGTGAGCTTGGGTTCTCCGGAACCCATCATTTTCTGGCTCATCTGCTTGCTGCTCAACACCTGGATTCTCTCGCGCGGCTTGGCTGGCGGCGTCGAGGTAGCGGCCAAAGTGGGCATGCCGCTGCTCATTTTCTTCGGCATCTTTCTGGCCATTCGCGGCATCACGCTCAAGGCCGGCTCTGATGGGGCCATCTACGACGGCACAGAAGGGCTGAACTTCCTGTGGACGCCGCAGTTCGACTCCATCTGGAATTTCAAAGTGTGGCTGGCGGCCGCAGGCCAGGTGTTCTTCACCCTCTCTGTGGGCATGGGCAGCATCCAGTGCTATGCCTCCTATTTGCGCCAACGCGACGACGTGGCGCTCAATGCCATGTCCGCAGGCTGGATGAACGAGTTTGTCGAGGTTGTGTTGGGCGCGGCCATCCTCATCCCGATTTCGGTGGGCTACTTGGGCATTGAAAAAGTCATCGAAATGACGCGGACAGGCGGCTTGGGCTTGGGTTTCCGCACCCTACCCTATCTGTTCCAGCAATGGGGGCCTCTCCTGGCTGCGCTGGCGGGCATGGCGTGGTTTGGATTGCTCTTCTTCGCCGGCGTAACCTCTTCGCTGGCCATGGGTACGCCCGTGATGGGCTTCTTGCGCGATGAGTTCGGCTGGAAGCGCGAACACGCCGCCTGGGTCTTCGGCGGGCTGACTTTCCTGCTGGGTGCGCCCACGGTATGGTTCTTCCAATACGGCGTCTTTGACGAGTACGACTATTGGGCTGGCTCGGTGTCGTTGGTGGTCTTTGCCATGCTGGAAATCATCCTCTTTGCCTGGATTTTTGGCATAGACAACGCCTGGGCCGAAATCACGCGCAACGCCGACATTCGCGTACCCATCGTGTACAAGTACATCATCAAGTACATCACGCCCGTCATCCTCATCGCCGTATTTGTCGGCAGCCTCTTCGGCGATGGCGGCATCCTGAACAAGATAGCCAACAAGGACATCTACGCCGAAATAGCCAGGGCTACTGATGCCGTCGAAATTGCCGAATTGAAGAAGAAACTCTTCTTCGTGAATGCCTCGCGCACTTTACTGGTCGCGGTATTTCTCCTGATAGCGTTCATGGTCTGGCTGGCCAGCCAAAAACGCAAGCGTGAGGGCCGCATTTCCGTCATCAGAAAAGACTAACCGACAAACACCCTGTGCATTATGAAGACCTCTGCGCTCATCACTATGCTGTTAGCCAATGGCTTAGTTATCGTCATGGCGAGCTATTTCTTCTGGCGCGTATTGCGCTCCGGCCCGCCCGATGAGGTGGAAGAAGAAAAGGCCAACTTCCCTCGAGGTGGTTAAACAAAACCACCCTCTCTGCAACAGCGCCCTGGCGTGGTCAAGATGCCAGGGCGTTGTTTTGCATCAATAAAAGTTGACACTCAGGCCTAAAAGAGGGAAGGCATACACGTAGTATTCTTCACGCGTCAGCAACAGGCCCAGGTCGAGGTTCGCCCTCCGGCCGTAGATGCGCATGCCAAAGCCGCTCGTTACTGCTGAAGATCCATAAAGGCGGAAGATATAGTTCTCCGAGATGAGGGCTACGCGAGGGCGGAACTGAAAGGCCCCCGACAAGGAGAAGAAGGGCTGCCGACTCCATCGGCCATTTATCCAGGCAACCCCGCCGCCAACGGTCAGATTGGTGGTGCGAGGCCCTACGGTAGCCAGCAATTGCAGACCCGCAAAATCATCCTCGCCGTTTTCGTTGAAAGTGGCAAAACCCCTACCCAGAACGCCTTCCAAGGCAACCTGCAGCACATGCTGTTTCACTGGAAAAGAAATCTTGGGCGCAGTCCAGGTAGGGAAATTGAAGTCCTCTATGTCAAAAATTACAGCGCCTCTCATTGAGAAATTATCCGACAGCCCCACGCCTGCCTGATGAAACATCAGCAGCGTAGTGGCGTAGTAGCCGGAGCCTGCCGGTGGCCCATAAGCGCTGCCATTGATGAAGTAATGGCCCGCCACCGGGGTCTCCTCCGCTGAAAGCGCCTGCGCAAACCTCCGGGCCGGCACCGAATACATGCGTTTGATGACGCGGCGCGAAATGACTAGCTCCGGAAAGGCCTCCGTTTCCAACACTACCTCAATACTATCCATGCGCAAGAGACGACCGGCAAAGCGGTTCCCGTCGGTGGTGAAAACCTTATAGTACTCTTCGCGCACTTCCGCATCAGGCTGCTGGGCCAAAAGGAACGAAGTGCTAAAGAGCCAACCGAGCAGGGTGGCGAAACGCAGCAGGGTCTTGAGCATAAGTTTGAAAAGGGAAAGAGGAGAAGTCAAGCCTTTTAGTTTAAGTGTATAGCTACGGCAAACCACGGAAGGACGGGAGAAAAGAAGTCCCTGCCAAAAGTGGCCAGCCCGAAGTCAAAAGCAATAAGGCGCCCGTATATGCGCCCACCGAGGGCATGAGTGGGTTGAAGACGATTGTCAATCTGGATGAAATAGTTTTCCGTCATCAAGCCGAATTTGGGCGTGAGCCGCGCTGCGGCAGCCAAGGAAAAATGCGCACTCGACGCCCATTTCCCGCGCGCACCAGTCAGTCCGCCGCCAAGTGTGAGGTGGGTATGGTGGTTGCCCAAGGTGAGCAACCCCTGAAACAAGGAGATGTTGGAGAACCATATCCTCGAGTCGCCCACAAACGCCTCTCCTCCAATAATCCCGCCGACGACCCCTTCCACGGCAAAGGCAAGGCGATGGCGAACCAGCGGCACCGTCCATTTAGGAGCTACGTAAAAGACGCCAAAGCTTCCCCCGCTCCGAAGGGAAAAAGACGAAGTAACCCCGTAGGCAGCCTGATGAGACCACAGGTAATGGGTCATGTAATAAGACTCTCCCTGGGCAGGCCCATACGCGCTGGCGCCTAAGAAATAGGCCGTACCGGTCGAGAGCTCGAGCAAGCTTCGCGTCCGCTTGCGGATGTATTCATCCGAAACGGTGCGCGTGCTCCTGATGGAGTTGCTAAGGAAGGTCAGGGTATCACCTTCAAGAGATTGCAGGGTAATGAGCGTGCTATCCCTGTACAGCAGGCGCCCAGTGTGCTGTTTGCCCTTGAGGGTGCGCACCTGAATGTATTCAGGTATAGCAAGGGTATCCTGAGCAAGAAGGCCGCTTGGCTGCCCCCAAAAGGCCAACACAAGGGTAAGCAGCAAAGACCTGAGCATACTCATGAGGTTGTACTAGTGGTATTTGTGAGCACATCAATCACCGTCTTCACCGTCACAAAAACCGTTTCGCGCCCTTCGGGCGTAACGACCAAGCCCTCTTCTTCCTCCTCATCCTCAGTTACAGACTCAATGGCAAAAGTCAGCAGGTCGTGCTGGTCGGTGTAGTCGTAAAAGGTCTCCAGGCGGTCTTCAAAACGGCGGGCACTGGCCGTCTCGAGCAACTCGTAGTTGCGCTCTTCCGCAAGCCCTATGTGGTCATTATCTACAGGGGCCACAGCCCCTGCCGTTCGCGTAACGGCCAACCAGACCACCAAGCCCAAATACTGCACATATCCCTTCTCCTCCTCTGTGAGCAAGTGGAAATTGTCGTCGCTAAAAAGGTAGGCAAACAAGTAGGGCTGAGCTGCTGAAAAAGCCTTCATCTGCTGCTCGTATTGCTCATCGCTGTACTCGTCGAGCATATCCAACACAGCATCAATAGCTTCGCCTGGGACAAACTTCATGGTCAAGTCTTTTCAAAGTGAATGTTTTGGGCAAAAGTAGCGGGTGCGTAATGAAACAACCAATCCTCCATACGACCTTTGCCCAGCCCATCCCCGATTTCTGCGGCGCTCTGCCCTGATTTGTTTACCCTGACGACAGGCCTCTTAGCGGAGGTTGGTACTGCCCTAATTTCATATGCTACGTGCTGCTCTGTTAGACATGTACAATGGCGAGGCAAACCGAGGCATTCCTATGTTGGAAAGCATCCTGGCCAGCTACGCCACAGTGTTGCGCTTCCAACGCTTCGACGTGCGGGCCAAAAACGAACTGCCCGACCTGTCTCACCACATTTACATCTTCTCCGGCGGCCCCGGCGACCCGCTACTCAACGACGGCCCCTGGTTCGGGCGCTATTTCGACCTCATTGAGCAGCTCTGGCAGTGGAACCAGCGCGAGCGGCGTCCCGAAGCCCGCAAACACTGCTTCTTCATCTGCCACTCCTTCCAGATGGCCTGCCATCATTTCCGATTAGGACAGGTAACCAAGCGCTTCAGGATGTCATTTGGCACCTATCCCGTACACAAGACCCACTGGGGCAAAGAGGAGCCTTTCTTCGAAGGTCTGCCCGACCCCTTCTATATCGCTGACTTCAGGCGCTACCAAGTGATACAGCCCAACCACGAACGCTTCGAGGAAATAGGCGCGAAAATCCTGTGCTTGGAAAAATTGCGGCCTCATGTGCACTACGAGCGCGCTATCATGGCCGTGCGCTTCAGCAAGGAGATGTTCGGCACGCAGTTTCACCCCGAAGCTGACCCAGCGGGCCTACTACACTATTTCATGGAGCCTGAGCGCAAGCAGTCCATCGTCGAGGAGCACGGAGAGGCGCGCTACCGCCGAATGCTGCGCGACTTGGCCAACCCTATGAAAGTCCAGCGCACTTTCGATACCATCATCCCCAACTTCATAGAAAACGCCGTAGAACGGCTGCTGGCCTTGCCTGTGTAACCCTTCCAGGCGATTTTGATGGAAAAAACGGCCCTTTAGCTCCTGTTTGGCTCTTGTGCGCGCAGGCAGTTGCCGTGCCTTGGGCTGCGCCTGGGCGTGTGCTCGGCCCGCCCTTGGGCCTTAATAATTGCGTGGCTGCATGTGGGTGTCGCCGCGTTTGGGCACAAGCGACGGCATAACGGCCGCACAGCGCGTTACTGTAACCAATTAGACTGACCATTCAGGGGCCATACACGGCGCTCAGAGGTCGGCGTCGCGCCATTATTAAAGCCCGAAAGCGAGACGCAAACACGCCCGAGGCCGAACAAGCGCTGCACCCACCCGCAACACGCCCAGCAGTTGCTCCAGAACCGGAGGCCGTCTTTTCACCCAAAAAACAAGGGGAAAAAGGCCCAGTAGCCACAAGCCGCGATTGTCGGCGCGGCTGAACAGCACTGCAAGCCAGCGATGCACAGATACTCCCACATTTTACCACATCTTGCTACAGCCTGCTTAAGGGCGAACCTCCAGACCCGCTCACAGCGACCTCAAATGGAGCTTTTTTTCTCAGTTGGAGGCCTTTAAAGCCTTTTTTCAAGCATCGCCTCCCACTTTTTCCCATCTCCTAAAATTATGATTTACAATAGTTTAGGTGGAAATCAAAGTAAAGTCGGGCGGCATTTCTCAAAAAAAAGTGAGATAAAGTGGTAGAAAGTGGGAAAAACTTCATTACATTTGTGCCCACAAGGGCGCTTTAGCCGCCGCATCCCTCACCAGCGCCTCCACTATCATGCAACTGTTAGGAGAATTTCCGGTAGCTATTGACAACAAAGGCCGTCTGCGTTTGCCGACGGCGCTGTTGCGGCAGTTGGGGGAGCCTTCTGCTGAGGCTGGCGGCTACGAGTTTGTCATCAACCGCGGTTTTGAAGGGGCCTTGAACCTGTACCCAAAGGCCGTGTGGCAAACCATTGCGGCGCGCGTAAGCCGGCTGAACAGCTACAATGAGCGCAATCGGAAGCTGATACGCCTTTTTTACTCGGGGGCAACGCCGTTGGTTACCGACAGCGCAGACCGCATTCTGCTGCCTAAGGCGCTGATGGAATACGCTGAGCTGAGCGATGAGGCTATCCTGCTGGCCATTCAAGACCGCATCGAGATTTGGTCGCCCGAGCGCTATCATCGCTTCATTGAAGAGAGCAGCGCGGCCATCGCTGACTTGGCCAACGACGTGTTGGGCGGCGGTGAGGAAGGCGTGGGAGAAGAAGACATCGTTCTATAGTCATTCATATGGGCATGTATCACGTACCTGCATTGCTGAAGGAAGCGCTGGAAGCGCTGCGAGTTCACCCTGATGGGGTGTACGTGGACGCCACTTTTGGCGGCGGAGGGCATGCCCGTGCTATTTTGGAGCGACTGGGCAAGGGCGGCCGTCTCTTTGCCTTTGACCAGGACGAACAGGCGGAGGCCAACGCCCAGCAGGCGCCTTTTGCAGGGCATGTGGGGTTCCAGTTTGTGCGGGCCAACTTCCGCCACCTTAAGCGACACCTGCGCGCCTGGGGCATCGGAGCGGGGCAGGTCAGTGGCATTGTGGCTGACCTGGGCGTCAGCAGCCACCAGCTGGACACAGCGGCGCGGGGCTTCAGCTTCCGCTTCGACGGGCCATTGGACATGCGCATGAACCCCGCAGAAGAGAAGACCGCTGCTGACTGGCTCAATAGCAGCACGGAGGAAGAACTGCAGACCATCTTCAGCCGCTATGGCGAAGTGCGCAACGCGCGCACGCTGGCGCGCGCCTGTGTGCAATTTCGCCAGAGCGTTCCCTTTCGCACCACCTCAGACCTCGTTCAAGTGTGTGAGCGCGTAACTATAGGCGACCGCCTGCGCTATCAGGCCCAGGTTTTTCAGGCTCTGCGTATCGCCGTCAATGACGAGATAAAGGCCTTGGAAGATTTCTTGCGCGATGCTACCGATCTGCTGGCGGTGGGAGGGCGATTAGTCGTTATCAGCTACCATTCTTTAGAAGATCGCTTAGTGAAAAATTGGCTAAAAAGCGGCAATGTGGAAGGCAACCCAGAGCAAGATTTCTATGGGAACATTCGCCGTCCCTTTGTCATCATAACGCGCAAGCCGCTGGAACCTTCTGAGGCTGAAATCCAGCAAAATCCGCGCGTTCGCAGCGCCAAAATGCGCGTAGGAGAACGCTTGGAGGACAGACCTTCTCAAGAAGAAACCCCAAACACATGACAATACTATGGCTCGAAAACTTCTTCCCTCGCTGAACATCAGTCAACGCACCACCAACTGGGTGTTTGACAACTTCCGCTACGTGCTTTTCGTGGTAGGGCTGCTGATGGTCTACATTGCTAATGCCCACTACGCAGAAAAGAATGTGCGCGAAATCCAGCTCCTCCAGCGGGAAATCCGAGAGCTGAAGTGGGAGTACTCCTCTATCGTCAGCGACATGATGTACCGCTCCATGCAGTCGCAAGTAGCCAATGCCGTAAAAGCCCAAGGTCTGGATCTGCCCCCTGAAGGGCCTAAAGTCATTGAAGTGAAGTAGCCATCCTCACCGTTCTCATCCCTCCGACGCGATATATGTTGAACATCAAAAACGAAGTGCTCATTCGCCTCTACTTCATCGCTCTGGCGGTGCTGGGGGCAAGCGCTACTATTGGATGGAGGATGTATAACTTAGCCATTGTAGATGCAGAGCGTTGGCGGAGCAAGGGCGATACGCTATTCCTCAAAATGGTGGAGATACCTCCCGAACGCGGCAATATTTTAGCCTCAGATGGGAGCCTATTAGCGACCTCCCTGCCCAGTTTCGATATCTATTTTGACCCCAAAGCAGAGGGGCTGACTGACAAGGTCTTCTACGAAAACGTGGACAGTCTGGCCTGGCTGCTATCCACCTACGTGGATCAACAATTCACCCCGGGAGCCTACCGAGAATGGTTGGTGCAGTTGCGGACGGCCAGTAACGACGTGCCGGGCATACGCTACGTGCCCATAGCCAAGGACATAAGCTATCCTCAAATGATGCAGCTGAAAAACTTTCCTATCTTCCGCTTGGGGCGATATAAGGGAGGTTTAATTATAGAGGAAAAATACAGCCGCAAACGGCCGTTCAAGTTGTTGGCTCAGCGCTCTATTGGTTATGTCAGGGGCGACAGCATCTTGCCTGTGGGCTTGGAGGGCAGTTTCAACCAGGTATTGGGAGGTCTGCCCGGTAAGCGCCTTATGGTGCGTGTGCCCGGCGATATGTACATACCGGTAAACGATTTAGCCGAGATAGAACCCAAACCCGGCGATGATTTGGTAACGACCATAGATATCAACATCCAGGATATCACAGAAAATGCCTTGCTCAAGGCGCTACAAGAACACGACGCCGACCACGGCTGCGCCATCGTCATGGAGGTGAAAACAGGAGCTATTCGAGCTATAGCCAACTTGGGCCGCACTCCTGATGGCAAATGGTGGGAGATGTTCAACTACGCCATTGGAGAGCGCGTGGAGCCAGGCTCTGTCTTCAAGCTGGCCTCCTTTATGGCCATGATAGAAGATGGCTACATCGAGGACTTTGACCAAAAAATCCCGGTATACGGCGGTCGGGTGAAGTTCTACGACAAAGAAGAGCTGGTGGATGCAGTCAATCACGGCCTCGACTCTATGACCCTGCGCCAGGTGTTTGCCCATTCGTCGAATGTAGGTACAGCCACCATGGTGCAGCGCTACTATGGCGAAACACGCCGCGCTACGGCCTTTGTAGAACGGCTACAGCAGTTTGGCCTGCATCAGCCCACAGGTATAGAGATAGGCGGTGAAGAGCCGCCCTATATCAAGACCCCAGGCGACACCAAGGCGCGCTGGTCGGGCACTACCCTACCCTGGATGAGCATCGGATACGAAACCATGTTCACGCCACTGCAAATACTCACTTTTTACAATGCTGTGGCTAACAACGGGCGCAAGATGAAACCCTATATCGTGGAGCGCATCGAGCGCTACGGCAAGCCTGTCAAAGTTTTCAAACCCGTAGTCATAGACACCCGCATTGCCAGCGGCAGCACCATCGCCCGCGCACACGAACTCCTGCGCGAAGTGGTGCAGAGCGGCACTGCCCGAAACATACGGACTGACCGCTACAGCATTGCTGGTAAAACCGGCACCACGCAGCTCAACTACCACAAGTTCAGGGCGCGCAAAGGCATCCAATATCAAGCCTCCTTCTGTGGCTTCTTCCCGGCAGCCAATCCCGTGTACTCGTGCATGGTTGTCATTAGCGAGCCTAAGCGCGGCGGTTACCATGGCGCTGAAGCTGCCGCTCCGGTATTTCGGGAAATAGCCGACAAGTGCTTTGCCCTTAAAGCAGAATTACACCCACCCATTAACCGGCAAGAGCGGCCAGTGCTCAGTAGTCATCAACTCCCTCGCCTAAATGCGGGCACAGGTGATGACCTGAAAAAGGCCCTCCAATGGCTCGATCTGGAGGCGTACCTCGAGCACACGTGGCCGCGCTACGGCGTGCTTATGAGCCGCAATGACTCCTTGCTGGTGCTGCCGCGCGCTATGTCTGACCAGCTCATGCCTAGCGTCGTGGGCATGGGGCTTAAAGACGCCCTGCCCTTGCTCGAAAATCGAGGTTGCCGGGTACGCGTCAGGGGCGTGGGCAAAATAGTCGGTCAGAGCATTGCACCCGGCACGCCTATTCATGGGCGCCCAACCGTAACCTTAGTTCTCAACTAACCCGGCACTTTCACCATGACACTTCGCCACTTGCTCCGCGAACTACCCGGCCTGCTCCATATCGGCGGAAATGCCGATGTGGAGATACGCGCTATATGCAGCGACAGCCGTCGCGTGCAGGTGGGCGATATCTTCGTGGCGGTGCGCGGCACTGCAGCAGATGGGCATCGCTTTTTACCACAAGCCTTAGAACGCGGCGCTAGCGCCGTCGTGGTAGAACAATGGCCCGACGATGTGGCGCTTCCTGAGGCGGTCGTAGTGAAAGTGCAAGACAGCGCCGAAGCATTAGGGCACTTGGCTGCCGCCTTCTTTGGTCATCCGTCGCGCCGTATGCGCGTAGTGGCGGTAACGGGTACTAATGGCAAGACAACCACCACTACGCTCATGCACCAGCTCTTGACAGCGTTGGGGCGTAAAGTCGGCCTCATCGGTACGGTAGAAAACCGTATCGGCGAGCAGGTGATGAGCAGTGCCCTGACGACGCCCGATGCCATAACCCTGCAACAGACCCTTAGCCAAATGGCTGAGGCGGGCTGCACCGAAGTATTCATGGAAGCTAGCAGCCACGCCATCCACCAGCGGCGCATCGCAGGCATTCACTTGGCTGGCGCCGTCTTTACCAATATCACCCACGACCACTTAGACTACCACAAGACCTTTGCAAACTATCGGAATGCCAAGAAGATGCTCTTCGACGACCTGCCCGACACCGCCTTCGCCCTCACCAATGCCGACGACCGCAATGGCACCTTCATGCTGCAAAATACGCGCGCTACCCGATACACTTACGCACTCAAAACACCAGCCGACTTTAAGGCCAAAATCATAGATAACTCCCTCAGTGGCTTGCACTTGGACATCAACGGCACCCAATTGCACACCCGTCTTATTGGGGCCTTCAATGCCTACAACCTCACGGCAGCCTACGCTGTGGCGCAGCTGCTGGGCTTCAACAAGGAACCCGTACTGATGGCACTGAGCAACCTACCCGGTGCCGAAGGCCGCTTCGAGACAGTGCGCGATGCTCAACGGCCCCCTCGCATCGGTATTGTGGACTATGCCCACACGCCCGATGCCTTGCAGAATGTGCTGGAGACCATCGCACACCTGCGCCGGCGCCCTGCTCGCATCTTCACCGTCGTGGGCTGTGGAGGCGACCGCGACAAGACCAAGCGGCCGATCATGGCCCAAATCGCCGCACAATGGAGCGACCAACTCATCCTGACCAGCGACAATCCGCGCACCGAAGACCCCCACGACATCCTACGCGACATGGAAGCGGGCCTCGGCCCAGAAGAGATGCAACGCACCCTCGTTATCGAAAACCGCGAACAAGCCATTAAGACGGCCTGCCGCCTGGCTCAGCCGGGCGACATTATCCTCGTTGCGGGCAAAGGGCACGAAAAATACCAAGACATCCAGGGCGTCAAATATCCCTTCGACGACAAGGCCGTGCTCCAAAAGTACCTTTCAGAACAAAGAAAAATAGTGGAGGGACTATTGTTTTGAACAGCGCCTGGGGGCGATGCAAGATTGCCCCCGGCATTTTTAGAGAAAACACCATTTCAATTACTCATTGAACAACCACATACATGTTTTACCATCTTTTCCAATGGCTATCTGAAACGGTTGACCTGCCGGGGGCGGGATTGTTTCAGTATATCTCTTTCCGGGCAGGGGCGGCCATGATCCTGTCGTTGGTCATCTCGATGGTCATTGGAAAACGCATCATCGAGGGGCTGAGACGCCTTCAAATCGGCGAGACGGTGCGCGACCTGGGCCTTCAAGGCGAAAACTTGAAAGCAGGCACGCCCACTATGGGTGGCATTATCATCATTGCCGCGACGCTGGTGCCCTGCCTGCTATTGGCACGATTGGACAATGTGTACATCCTGCTCATGATTACGGCCACCCTCTGGATGGGCGCCATTGGTTTTATAGATGACTATATCAAAGTTTTCAAGAAAGACAAGAAAGGCCTCAAGGGCGTTTTCAAGATATTGGGGCAAGTAGGGCTGGGGCTTATCGTGGGCATCACTATGCTGGCCAGTGATGATGTGGTCGTGCGTATGGAGCCGGAAAAGGCCATCCAGAACGGCTATGAAATCAAGAAGTACGTGTACATCAAGACAGGGCCTGACACTTACAAGGAATTGGTGCATGCGAAAGCACCTATCACGAATGTGCCTTTTTTCAAAAACAATGAACTGGACTACTCGCGCCTGCTATGGTTTTTGAGCGATAATGCCGATCGCTGGGTGTGGATTGTGTTCCTGCTCATGACGGTGTTTGTCATTGCGGCCGTAAGCAACGGCGCTAACCTAACCGATGGCCTTGATGGCTTAGCGGCAGGGGTTTCTGCTATTGTCATTATGTCATTGGGCATTATTGCCTTTTTGAGCGGCAACGCAGTGGCTGCTGATTACCTGAAGATTTTCTACTTGCCTTACACGGGCGAATTGGTGGTATTCTCAGCATGTTTGCTGGGCGGTTGTATCGGCTTTTTGTGGTACAATGTCTATCCAGCACGCGTGTTCATGGGCGACACTGGCAGCCTGACCTTGGGCGGTATCATTGCCGCACTGGCGATTGTGCTGCGCAAAGAGCTGCTCATTCCTATACTATGTGGAGTTTTTCTGGTAGAGAATTTATCAGTCCTCTTGCAGGTGTGGTATTTCAAGCGAACCAAAAAAAAATACGGCGAAGGGCGTCGTATTTTCAAGATGGCTCCACTACACCATCATTTTCAGAAGGAGGGCTATCATGAAGTAACCATTTCTGTTCGGTTTTGGATTGTGCAGATCATGCTTGCGGTCTTAGCCATTATTACTTTGAAAATTCGATAGTATGCCAAGGAAGCACATAGTCATTTTAGGAGCTGGTGAGTCCGGTGTAGGCGCTGCCCTGCTGGCGAAGTGGGCAGGCTACGAAGTGCGTGTTTCAGATAGCGGCACTATTCGCTCCGAATACAAGGCTCGATTGGTGGCGGAGGGGATACCTTTTGAAGGCGGACAGCATGATTTCAAATGGTTGTTTGGAGAGCGTTTTGCGGAAAGACCGGTATTGGTGATAAAAAGCCCAGGCATTTCGCCAAAGGCTCCTGTGGTCGCGGAAGCGAGAAAGCTGGATATTCCTGTCATTAGCGAGATTGAATGGGGGTTCAGGTATTCTGGCCATTCGAGCGTTGTGGCTATTACAGGCACTAACGGCAAGACTACGGCGACGACACTCACCCATCACCTGCTGCGCACAGGAGGCCGAAATGTGTACATGGCCGGCAACGTAGGCAATAGTTTCTCTGAATTGATCTACCAGCATCTTAAGGCAGGCAATACACACGCCTCCCGCGTCTATGTGTTGGAGGTTAGCAGTTTTCAATTGGAAGACATTGTTCAATTCAGACCGCGTATATCTGTACTGCTCAACATTACGCCCGACCACTTAGACCGCTACGATAGTATGGAGCAGTACATAGCCGCTAAGTTCCGCATAGTTGAAAACCAGGGCTTGCGCAACTATTTCTTGTATAATGCGGAAGACCCTAACATCATGAACTATCTAAATAGGCATCCGCTCAGCAGAGTTAAGGGGGTGGCCATTAGCCAACGCCAAACCGAGTATAGTAAATTGCGCATTGGTAGAAGCTTCTTTGACCTGAGCGAAACTGCCCTTCGCGGCCCACACAATGCCCTTAATGCAGCATTTGCCGCTAAGATAGCTGAATTGATGAGCGTAGAGAAGGAGAAGATCAGGGAGGGGCTGCACACCTATACGCCGCCGGCCCATCGCATGGAGGTGATAGCCCAACATAAGGGAATCACTTGGATCAATGACAGCAAGGCCACCAATGTAGATGCCACCTACTATGCCCTACAGGCTATGAAGAGTCCTGTGGTCTGGATAGCGGGTGGCCTAGATAAAGGAAATGATTATACCAGACTATTGCCCTTAATAAGTGAAAAGGTGCGCGCTATCGTGTGCTTAGGCGCCGATAATCGCAAACTATTGGAGGCTTTTCAGCCTTTGGGCAAACCCATAAGAGAGGCGCGCTCTGCAGAGCAGGCTGTGCAAACTGCGGCTCAGTTGGCCCATACAGGCGACACAATACTGCTCAGCCCAGCGTGTGCCAGTTTTGACCTGTTTAAAAACTTCGAAGACCGCGGCGATCAGTTCCGAGCGGCCGCAATCAAGTATTTGGGTAAACCTTCTAAATAACGACGCGTCCATGCTCATCATTCAAAGATTATCCGCACAGATTAAGGGCGATCGCACCATCTGGATGACTATCATCCTGCTGTGTTTTATTGGACTGCTAGCAGTGTACTCTGCTGCTGGCGCTTTGGCGTGGCAAGGGCGTACCACGAGCACTACATCGTACTTCATCAATCACTTTCTACACGTAGTAGTTGCACTGTTGCTGGTGTACGTGTGTCATCGCATCCACTATCGGCGCTATCAACAATTTGGGCGCGTATTGTTGCTCGTTTCTATCCCTCTTTTGGTGTTGGCCTTGGCCATAGGCAAGAGTGTAAACGATGCCTCTCGATGGCTCGAGCTTCCTTTCTTGCCTTTTGGCTTTCAGCCTTCAGACATGGCCAAACTGGCGCTCATCATTCACGTGGCCCGCGAATTGACGAGGAAGCAGGAGTATATACAATCGTTCAAAGACGCCTTTATGCCCATCATCGTACCAGTAATATTGGTGTGTGCACTTATTGCTCCGGCCAACCTTTCTACAGCGGCTATCCTGTTTTTCACCTGTATAGCCCTGATGTTCATTGGGCGGGTGAATTACAAGTATATCCTTACGCTGATGCTGCTGGGCTTGGTAGTATTGGCCATGCTGATTGCCATAGGTCGCTCGGCACCCGATGTGGTTCGAGTAGATACATGGATTAATCGGGTGAATACTTTTCTGTATGATGAAAATGGCGGCTATCAGGTAGAACAGGCCAAGGTAGCCATTGCGCGCGGCGGGCTACTGGGCGTCGGTCCGGGTAATTCTATTTCTCGAAATTATCTCCCTTATTCCCAAAACGATTTCATTTTCCCCATCATCTGCGAGGAATACGGCCTGTTGGGCGGGGTTGGGGTGGTGATTTTGTATTTGCTCTTATTCTTCCGGACGGTGAAATTGGCCACACAAAGCCCCAAGGTATTTGGCACCTTCCTGGCCATTGGTCTAAGTTTGCTCATTACTATACAGGCACTGATGAACATTGCTGTGTCGGTGCATCTGGTGCCCACAACTGGGCTGACGCTTCCCTTTATATCTAAAGGCGGCACCAGCCTAATGGTCAATGCCATTGCAGTAGGTATTATTTTGAGTGTATCTCGTTACATGGAAAAATTGGACGAAGCCATAAAATCGTCATGAAACAACAAGCACTTCGCATCATCATCAGTGGCGGCGGAACAGGCGGCCATATTTTCCCGGCCATAGCGATTGCCGATGCGGTGCGCCGTGCTCGGCCAGATGCGGAGTTTTTGTTCGTGGGCGCTCAGGGCCGCATGGAAATGGAGCGCGTGCCGCAGGCGGGCTATCGCATTGTAGGCTTGGACATTGCCGGGCTACGGCGCGGCTGGTCATGGAGCAGCTTCCGGCAGAATCTGGCGCTGCCCTTCAAGATCTGGCGCAGCCTACAGCAGGCGAAGCGCGTGGTGAAGGACTTCCAACCCGATGTGGTCATAGGCACGGGCGGATATGCCTCTTGGGCGGTGCTGCATGTAACCCAGCGCATGGGCATCCCAACGCTTGTACAAGAGCAAAACTCTTATGCAGGCATTACCAACAGATTGCTGGGCTGGCGGGCCGCCCGCATCTGCGTCGCCTACGAAGGTATGGAGCGCTACTTCCCTGCAGAGCGGATAGTGCTGACGGGTAGCCCGGTGCGCGCTGACCTGCGCAATGTGGCGGCTAAACGCGCCGAAGGGTTGGCCTTCTACCATCTGGCCGACGACCGAAAGACCATAGCCATTCTGGGCGGTAGCTTAGGCGCGCGTACGATGAACGAGGCCGTGGCGCACAGCGCCGACCTATTGGCCCAACACCCTGAAGTGCAGGTACTTTGGCAGTGCGGCCGCTTATACGAAGCGCGCTACCGCAATAGTGCGGCTGCTCAGCTGCCTAATGTGCAGATAATGGCCTTCGTGGAGCGCATGGATTTACTCTATGCTGCGGCCGATGTGGTCATAGCGCGCGCAGGAGCCATGACCATCAGCGAGCTGGCGGTGGCGGAAAAGGCCGCTATCTTAGTGCCTTCGCCCAACGTGGCCGAAGACCATCAGACGCGCAACGCCCGCGCGTTGGTGGACAAGGGCGCTGCCCTGTGGGTACCTGATGCAGAAGCCGTAGAGCGCCTTATGCCCGAGGCCTTGGCGCTCCTGCAAACGCCGCAACGACTATCTGCCTTGCGCGAAAACATACGCCAGTTGGCTCGCCCACACGCAGCCGATGACATTGCTCGCGAAGTGCTTCGGCTGTGCAAACAAACGCAAATACCAGAAACAGAAAACCCGTAAACACTGGCAAGCACTATGAAACTGGAAGACATCAAATCCATCTACTTCATTGGCATCGGTGGCATCGGCATGTCGGCCCTGGCCCGATACTTTCGCCACCTAGGAGCGCAAGTGCACGGCTACGACCGCACAGCCACCGAACTCACGCGCGCCCTGGAGGCCGAAGGCATGCACATCCACTATGAAGAGGACATCAGCCGCATTCCAACCGAGGTGGACCTGGTGGTATGGACACCCGCGGTGCCCGCCGACCACAAGGAACTGGTCTGGCTGCGCGAGCGCGGCTATCCGATAATGAAGCGGGCCGAAGTATTGGGCCTTATCAGCCGCAACAAGCGTTGCATCGCCATAGCGGGCACACACGGCAAGACCACCACAAGCGCTATGGTGGCTTGGATACTGCACGACGCAGGACTGGAGCCCACGGCCTTTCTGGGCGGTATCGCCGTCAATTTTGGCTCTAACTTCATTTTTGGCGAAGGCGATTGGGTGGTAGTGGAGGCCGATGAGTACGACCGCTCTTTCTTGCACCTACACCCGGATATCATCGTCATTAACTCGCTCGATCCCGATCATTTGGACATTTACGGCACGCCCGAGGCGATGGTAGAAGCTTATGTGCAGCTTGTTCGCCAAATAAAACCCGATGGGGCTTTTCTTTACAAGCACGGCTTGCCATTGCAAGAGGCTGTAGAAGCCGCGCGCGCTGCGCATTGTTGGGTCTTCACTTTTGGGGTAGAAGAAGGCGACTTCAAGGCGGCAAATATCCGCGTGGAAGACGGACGCATGATCTATGACCTGCTCGAAGGCCGCATGAAGTGGGATACCATGTATCAGTTTGCCCCCGGAAAGCACAATATACAAAATGCTATCGGGGCCTGCGCAGCTGCTCATTTTGCAGGAGTGCAGATGAACATCATGAGCAGAAGACTGTCAAGGTTCTTAGGAGTAAAGCGCCGCTTTGAGTTCGTTGTGCGGAAGCCCGATGTCGTCTATGTGGATGACTATGCACACCATCCGGCCGAAATAGAAGCGACTATCCAGGCGGCGCGCCTGCTGTTTCCGGATCGGCAAATCACAGGGGTATTCCAGCCGCACCTCTACTCACGCACGCGCGACTTCGCCGACGCCTTTGCCGCAGCGCTGGACCAATTAGATACCTGCTATCTGCTGCCCATCTATCCGGCGCGTGAGCAGCCTATCGAGGGGGTGGACTCCAAAATGCTCTTGGACAAAATGAAACTGCAAGACAAAATGCTCTTGGACAAGAACACCTTACTGGAGCAACTGGCACACCGCCGCCCAGAGGTGCTCCTCACCATGGGCGCTGGTGATATAGATACCTTGGTAAAACCTATAGCACACTGTTTGACCGGTCAAACACCCGAAGACTATGAAACTCTCTGACCTGCTCTCCTACCAACTTCCGAAGGTGCACTATGAGCGCATTCTATGGATGCTGTTCCTGATAGTGGTTCTGTTCATATTGCTATCGGCCATGTCGCGCAAAAAGCACGACTATACCAAAGATATTGTCGTAGACATACGGCCATTAGATAGCGGCGCCAGTCTGATTAGCGACAGCGATGTACGCCAGCGGCTGACGCTGGCCTTTGGCAATACATTGCGAAGCACTGAGATAGGAGAAGTAGATCTTCATCGTATTGAGGCTGTTGTAGAAGAAAATCCCTTTGTCTCGGATGCCGATGCCTACCTAACGCAGAACGGCGCGCTGCACATTCGCGTCTGGCAGCGGGAGCCAGTGCTACGCGTCTTGGATAATAACGGCGGCAATTATTACTTAGACAAAAGCGGGGCCATGATGCCCTTTTCTCGATGGCACACGCCGAGAGTATTGGTGGCTACGGGAAACATAGCACCTTATGCACCAGATTTTCTGGATAAAAAGAAGAATAGCCTTAAGGATGCCTTTGAATTGGCCCAACTAATTCAGCAGGACCCGGTACTTGCCGTATTCATCCAGCAGATACATTTGAATAATGCGAACGAATTTATTCTCGTCCCACTTATAGGCGATCAGAAGATAGTACTCGGCAATTTGCGCAACATAGAGGACAAGTTAAGGCGTCTCAAGATTTTCTATCAAGAGGGCATGCCATATGCAGGCTGGAACAAGTACAAGACTATTATGCTGAAATACGACGGTCAAGTAGTATGTCGCTGATAAGACAGAATAGCACTTACATATGTTTTCTATAAGAAATAGTTTTTCAAACAAAATAGCACATTACCTTTGTGCCCGGGAAAACAGGAAGGGTGCAAAGGGACAAGACAGTAGGAAACCCATTTTTTCACACAACCTTTGCACAAAATGACCGCATTAACGCCACAAACGCAGGACGTGGTCGTCGCCTTAGACATCGGCACTACTAAAGTGTGTTGTTTGGCTGGGCGCCGAGACACACACGGAAAGCTGGAAATCCTCGGCATAGGCAAAGTAGAAAACACCGGCGTATTGCGCGGTGTAGTCAGCAACATTGAAAAGACCGTTCAAGCCATTCGCGAAGCTGTGGACGCTTGCGAACGCCAGGCAGGCATGAAGTTCCACACTGTCTATGTAGGCATTGCCGGGCAACACATCAAGAGCTTGCAGCATCGCGGCATCCTCACGCGCGAGAATGACCACACGGAGATTTCGCAGCGCGATATTGAGCGTTTAGTCAATGATATGTATAAGCTCGTACTGCCTCCAGGCGACAAGATTATCCACGTATTCCCACAGGAATTCACCGTGGACAACGAGCAAGGCATATCTGACCCCATCGGCATGTGTGGCGTGCGCTTGGAGGCCAATTTCCACATCATCACCGGTCAGACGAGCGCCATAAACAACCTGTACCGGTGCATAGAGAAAGCCGGGCTGAAGGTGGCCGACTTGACCTTGGAGCCTATCGCCAGCGCTGAGGCAGTGCTTTACGAAGAAGAGCGCCAGGCGGGCGTGGCACTAGTGGATATTGGCGGCGGCACCACCGATATTACGGTCTTCCACGAAAACATCATCCGGCACACCGCCGTCATCCCATTTGGCGGCAATGTGGTTACGGCTGACATCAAGGAAGGGTGCACCGTGTTGCCCACACAGGCCGAAAAATTGAAAGTGCGCTTTGGCTCGGCGCTCGCCGACGAGGTGCACGCCAACCGCATCATTACCATACCGGGCCTGCGCGGGCGCGACCACAAGGAGATCAGCGAGAAGAACCTAGCACGCATCATTCAGGCGCGCATGGAGGAGATCTTCGACTACGTCCTGTGGGAAGTCCGCCGCAGCGGCTATGAGCGCAAACTCATCGCCGGAGTCGTGCTGACTGGTGGCGGTGCACTACTCAACCATGTGGACAAACTGGCCGAACTCCACACTGGCATGAGTGCCCGTATTGGGCTGCCCATCGAACACTTGGCCCATGGCTACAGCGAAAAGGTCAACAGCCCTATCTTCAGCACCGGTATTGGCCTACTGCTTAGGGGTTTAGACGACCCGCGACGCCAGGAAAAACTCGCCGAGGCCCAGGCCAAATCCGGCCCACACGAACCTTCCAACATAGCAGAGGAAAAGCCCGCCAGCTGGTTGGAGAACGTTTTGCGCAAAACCAAAGAGTGGTTCGAGGCCGAACCCGACGTAGATTTCAAAGAGTGAAACGCAGCCCTGCCGCCGCGGCGGCAGGGCTATTCTCTTGTATTCACCTTCTAAATTTTCGACATTATGTTGTTCGATTTAAACAAGAAAGAGGAGCCCTCTATCATAAAAATCATAGGCGTGGGCGGCGGCGGCTCAAATGCCGTTACCTACATGTACAAACAAGGCATCATCGGCGTGGACTACGCCATCTGCAACACCGATGCGCAGGCTATGAGCCTTAGCCCAGTACCTGTAAAAATCCCTCTGGGCGCCAGCCTCACCGAGGGACGCGGCGCTGGGAGCAAGCCCGAAATCGGCAAGCGCGCTTGTATGGAAAGCATCGAGGAGATCAAGCGCTTCCTCGATGACGGCACCAAAATGGTCTTCATTACGGCAGGCATGGGCGGCGGTACGGGCACAGGTGCGGCTCCCATCATCGCCAAAACGGCCCAGGAATTGGGCATCCTCACGGTAGGCATCGTTACCTTGCCCTTCTCTTTCGAGGGCCGCATCCGCGTCAGCAACGGCTACGAAGGACTAGAAGAACTCCGTAAGAATGTGGACTGCTTGGTAGTCATCAGCAACGACAAGCTGCGCCAGATCTACGGCAACATGGGCGTGTCAGCGGCATTCTCTCAGGCCGACAGTATCCTGTGCACCGCTGCCAAAGGCATTGCTGAAATCATCACAGTGCCCGGATATGTCAACGTGGACTTCGAAGATGTCAATACTGTCATGCGTGGCTCTGGCGTGGCCATCATGGGTACTGCTAGCGTAGAGGGCGAAGGGCGTGCACGACGCGCTGTAGATGAGGCACTTAGCTCGCCCCTGTTGGAGGACAACAACATCTATGGCGCCAAAAACATCTTGGTCAATATCACTTCCGGCACGAAGGAGGCCACCATGGATGAAATCTTCGAAATCACCGAGTTCATCCAGCAGGAAGCGGGCGAAAATGCCAACCTCATCTGGGGCAACTGCTTTGACGAGCGCTTGGGCGAGAAGATCAGCGTTACTATCATAGCCACGGGCTTTGAAACCTCGCACAAGGTGCCGTATCGCTCAGCCTTGGGTAGTCAAACCCAAACAGCAAGCAGCCACAGCAAGCAGATCGTGTTGCTCGAAGACGAACCTCCGGCTCCATCGCTAGCCACCATTACCGGCATGACGGAGCCTAACGAGCCTGAAGAAAAAAAGACAGCTCCTACCATCGAATTCGATTTCACCCAGGCGCGCCGCGCCGTAGATGGTGCGCGCGTGCGCACAGATGAACCTTTCCTGCGCAGAGACGAACCTATAGACGACATCAGCCCAGAAGAGCGCAGGCGTCGCCAGCTTGAAGCGCAACGCCGCCGCGAGGAGGCCCGCAATCGGCCGCTCAACCTCGTTAAAATCAACTCTCCGCAGACTATTACCGAACTAGAAAGGCAGCCGGCCTACGTGCGCCAAGGCATCAAACTCGACGACGTGCCCGACGCTGAAATTCGCGAAATGGCAGAGTGGACGCTCTCTATCGAGGATGATGACACGGAAATCAAGCCAAACGGCAATAGCTATTTACACGACAATGTAGACTGACCTTGTATACGGAACGGCTCCGTAGCGCTTAGACCAAAAAGGGTCGCAATAGGGCGAGCAATTCTTGCGGCTTGTCGGCATGTACCCAATGGCCAGCGCCCTCTACCGTTTCGATGCGAGCATGTGGAAACAGCACTCGGATAGCTTCTAAATCACTGTCTTTAATATAGTTAGAACGGCTACCGCGCACAAAAAGCACCGGCCCTGTGAAAGGCGCATCGCCCTTCACAGGAGCCAAAATGTCGGCGTAATGGCGCCAGAGCACGGGTAGGTTCATCTTCCAGGCAAAGGAGCCGTCGGGGTTTCGGGTGAGGTTTTTGAGCAGGAATTGCCGCACGGACGGCTCCGAAATGCGCTGCTGCAAAAAGGCGTCTGCTTCTTCTCTGGTATGTATTTGCTCGATGTTCAGGGCCATCAGCGCCTCAAAGATGTGCTCGTGGTTGCCCGGAGCCGCAGCGGTTGGGGCAATATCCACCACCACCAGATGCGTAACGCGGTCGGGGTGCTCCAAAGCAAACTGCATGGCCACCTTACCGCCCATAGAGTGCCCTATCAGGGCTGTGGCATAAATGCCCTGCTGGTCCAAGAAGGTGCGCAAGTCTTCGGCCATCTCCGGGTAAGTATGCGAGTTGGTGTGCGGAGAGCGCCCGTGGTTGCGCAGGTCAGGGGTAATGACAAGGTGATGCTCGGCCAATGTCTTAGCGATGGTTTGCCAATTGTCAGAAAAACCTAGTAGCCCATGCAGGATAACAATGGGAGTGCCTTGGCCAAATTCTCGGTAATAAAGCTCCATATTTTCGTTAAAAACACCGGTAAAACGGTACCGTGCGTTTCTTGTTTACCTTTGCCCGAAGAGTTATGGGCTGCAATAATCAGCATCTGTCATGAGATATTTTTTCGTGTACATTATCTTAGCGAGTAGCCTACTGCTTAGCGCTTGCAAGCGCGACAACAAGCAGCAAGTTCCCGAAGCCATACAGCATTTGGTCGGTGACCCCGAAATTGTGCGCTTGACGCGGCTCATCGAGGAGGAGCCGAAAAATGACTCGCTTTACTACTTGCGCGCACAGGCGTACTACCATTTAGACGGCTTCGACGAGGCTCTCAGTGATATACAAACGGCCTTAAGCATAGACTCTATGAAGCCTCAGTATTATCATCTGTTGGCCGATGTGTTAATAGATTACGCCCGTCCCAATGACTCCAAGCGCGCTGTAGAAGTGCTTACTCTAGCCGCAGAGCGATTCCCAGAGCGCATCCCTACCCTCCTCAAACTGAGCGAATTCCAGCTCATCGTGAAACAACACAGCAATGCTCTGGCTACTTTAGACCGCATCTTTCGCATAGACCCTTGGCATCCAGAAGCCTTCTACATGGCAGGGCGCGTAGCCTTGGACATGGGTGATACTGCCAAAGCCATCGCTTCCTTCAAGAGGGCCGTCCAATACGAAGCAACCCACGCCGACGCTTGGTTTTTATTGGGTCGCATCTACCTGAGCCAAGACAATCCATTGGCCATACAATGCTTCGACAACGTCTTGCGCATAGACTCTACCAACCTGGAAGCGCGCGAATTCAAGGCTATTTTCTATAAATTTCGCGGTGAGTTTGACAAGGCTTTTGAAATCTATCGCGATATTGTAAAACTCAGCCCAGATTATTCAAATGCCTACTTTGATATGGGCACTATCTATCTGGAGTTAGACTCCCTGAGCAAAGCTTACGACCATTTTAACATTGCTGTAAAAACCGACCCACTTTTCGTTATGGCCTATTACTATCGCGGCCTGACCAGCGAACTATTGGGCAATACAGAAGCTGCCCGTGCAGACTACAAACAGGCTTTGAAGATGTCGCCCAACTATGCAGAACCCAAAGAAGCCCTTGAGCGGCTCGACAAGCAAAAACCTCAGTAATTGCAGACCTCTATGGCAACCTACATCATCGGCGATATTCACGGCTGTAATCGCACCTTGAATGCCCTCATCCAGCAGCTGGCCATAACATCCAGCGATAAGGTCGTTTTTCTGGGTGATCTCATTGACCGCGGCCCAGACTCGAAAGGCGTTGTTGATACGGTATGGGCATTGCAAGCAGATGGTGTAGAGGTCGTTTGTCTTCGAGGTAATCACGAACAGATGCTCATTGATGGCCTCACAAACGCTTCATGGCAAATATCATGGCTGCGAAACGGTGGGGCAGAGACACTGGCCAGCTTCGGCATTGAAGAATTGTCTGACATGCCAGAGGCCTATGTGCACTTTTTCGAGGAAACCCGGCTATGGTATGAGGTAGGAGATTATCTCTGTGTGCATGCAGGGCTAAATTTCGCAGCAAAGGATCCTTTGGCCGACTCTTTCTCCATCTTATGGATAAGAGAATGGTACCAAGACATAAGCTACAAATGGTTGGGCAAACGCATCATCTTGCACGGCCACACGCCCATGCCTATCGGATTCATTGAGATGCAGTGGCATCATTTAACACGCCGACGATACCTTAACTTAGACAACGGCTGCGTTTATGGCATGCGAAAGGACAGGCAGGGTTTAGGCAATCTTTTAGCTTTACATGTGGAAGAATGTATGCTCTATGCCCACCCTTATGTCGGCTAAGTATCCATCTTGGGACAAAAGAATTGCCTGTTTGGTGAACCTTTTGCCTGACTGACCCTCCGGTGAATTTTCCAAAGACACTACCACATCAAATCGCTGAACGTTAAAAAATCCTTCTGTTCAATTCAACTTTTCTAACCATCAACGCGCTATGAGTACAACGGGCAATTCTCGGATTTACGGCATCATCGTTACCCTGCTTTTGCTGGCATCGGCTGCCATCGGTTGGGTTTTCTGGAACAAAAACCAGGAATACCAGAAGAGCCTGCGTGAGCAGGAGGCTTTAGTAGACTCCCTAACGCAAATCAAACTGCAATTAGAGCAAGAACTCGATAACCTATCACAAGATTATGCCGCCTTGCGTACAGAAAACGAAAGCCTGCAAGGGCAAGTGGCCCAATCTGCCACCATTGTGGAGCAAAAAGAGATAGTTATCAAGCAAATCAGAGCCGACCACAGTCGTGAAATAAAGGATTTGGAACGCCAAATAGAAGATCTGAAGAAAATCAAAACCGAATACGAAACCATCATTTCACTATTGCGCGAAGAAAACCGCCAGCTGCGCGAAGAAAACGAGCGCCTGACAGAGGAAAACGCTCAACTGCAAGGCCGCGTGGAAGACATCGCTAAGCAGCTGGAAGAACAAATCCGAAAGACACAGTCAGCCCTCTTCCGGGCCACTTCCTTCCGCGTGGAAGTTGTGCGCCGCGCCGATAAACTGACTGCTCGGGCACGACAAGCACGCGAGCTGCTCATTAGCTTTGACCTGGTGGACGTCCCGAGTTCATTCCAAGGACCTCAGAAACTCTACCTAGTCATTACCGATGACAAGGGTAAGCCCATTGCCAGTCCTAATCCCATTAATGCTACCGTGTACGCGCCTACCGGCCCCGTCGAAATACAGGCCCAGCAGTCGAAGCAGGTCGTATTGGAGACCACACAGCGCCTGTCATTCTCCTACAAATTGGAAGACCGCCTGAAGGCCGGCAGTTATGTGGCTGCCATCTATTGCGACAAGGGCCTGTTGGGCGCCTCGAGTTTTCGCTTGCGTTAAGGCAGCGTTATGCTCCCGCTGTGCACCAAACCGTTGTGGGATAAAAGACGTTTCACAACGGTTTTCTTTTATCTAAGACATTTTGGGATCTTTCTGTAACAAAAATAAAAAAAGCCGTAGAAGAAGCCATACTGCGCCATATGTCCGAATTACCTACCTCGCCAGTTGCTGAACCTTCGCCGCCTACAAGACAGCCCGACCAACAGCGCTTGCCGCGGCGATGGTGGTGGAATGTCGTGGAGAAGATGACCTTTTGGAGCATTGCCCTGATAGTGCTATTCACCTTCATCACGCAGTTTCCACCCGTTCAAAATTGGATAGTGGGGCAAATAACCGGTTTCTTGTCCAAAGAATGGAATACGGAGGTATCAGTAGGATACGTGCATCTTTCGCTGTTACATCGGCTAACACTGGAGCGGGTTTACGTGGCAGACCAGCAAGGCGATACATTGCTCTATGCCGGCTCGTTGCGGGCAGGACTTCGCCGAGGACCCTGGTCGTTGTTGAACGCCCGCTTGGAAGTGGATGAAATTGACCTGGAAAAGGCGCGCTTTTTTTTGCGCCGCCCCAAAGATGAAGAAGCATTCAACATCCAATTCATTTTGGACTACTTCAGGGCTGACCAACCCAAACCTGAAGGCAAGCCCTCTTCATTGCAGCTGAGCGTGCGCCATATGCACCTGCGCGATGTGCACTTCCTGTTGGAAGACCACCTCAATGGCAAGCGCATGGAAGCCTACTTGGACGAGGGCATCGCCAAAGTGGACCTTTTCAGCCCTGGTCAAAGTCGCTTGCGCGTACAACGGCTGGCACTTGATGGCTTCCATTTCGCCATCGCCGAATACGAAGGCGTCGCTACTGTAGCACAGCCCACTACTGCCGAGGAGACCCGCGAAGAGACGGAGCCAGGCGAGCCTCTGCTTATCTTTGTGGAGCAGCTGATGATCCGAAACAGCCGCTTCGCGCTGGACCGCTTCGATGCCTCTGCCACGCGACACCCATTTGCCGATGTGATAGACTTTGAGCACCTGCTCGTCAGCGACATCGCCGTAGAGGCCGATAGCGTAAGGGCCAGCTCCGATCTGGTCTTCAGCGGAAGGCTGAAGAACCTGCAAGCCCACGAGCAAAGCGGCTTCCGCATCGAACACCTCTCAGCCGACCATGTACATGTGTCTGACACCCTCGCAGCCCTCTCCGGCATGCGCCTGCGCACGAACGAGAGCTTCCTGACCGACACCTTCCGCCTGCGCTATCGCACTTACCACGACTTTGAGCGCTTTGTCAACCGTGTTTACATGGAAGGCCGTTTGGCCGAAGGCTCGAAAATCTGCTTAGGCGACTTAGCCTACTTCAACCCAGACCTGCGGACAAATGACTTCTTCGAGCACAACCGCGAGCGCGTCGCCGAAATTTCGGGTTTAGTCAATGGGCGCGTCAACCGCCTTAATGGCCGAAATCTCTCCATCCGCTTGGACAATGACTTGGAACTGCTCGGCAAGTTCGACGGCGACGACCTGGCGGAAGGCACCGACCGCATGCGCCTGCACTTCAACTTGGAAAAGGCGCGCACCAGCATGCGCACCCTGCGCCAGCTCTTGCCCGGTTTCTCCCCTCCGGCCTACTTCAACACCTTGGGCGATGTGCGCTTTAGCGGCTACTATGACTTGCTCTTTGGCACCAACCACATCCTGGGTGGGGAATTCACCTCTGACGTCGGCCGCGGAACCGTGGACATGAAACTCGACCTTAACGGAGGGGAGGAGCGCGCCGTTTATTCCGGCTTCCTGCACATGCGCGAGTTTAACTTAGCCGCTTGGACGGGTGATGACCAGTTCGGAATGGCAGCCTTCCAGTTCAACATCTCAAGAGGCACAGGGCTTACACTGGCTACCATCCTGGCTGAAGCGACTGGCAGCATTGACTCTCTCTACTATCGCGGCTACAACTACCGCAATATCGAACTGGGCGGCAAATTTGAGAAGGCTCTCTTCAAAGGAAAGGCTGCCATGGACGACCCCAACATCGCCTTTTCTTTTGATGGTACGGCCAGCTTCCGAGACTCGCTCCAGCTGGAGTTTGACTTCAAGGCCGATATCCAGCGGCTAAAGCTGCGACAACTTAACCTCGTGGATCGCAACTGGGTGCTCTCTGCCAAAGTGCAAAGTCTCCGGATGTTTCTCTCCAAAGAGAACGACATCAACGGCGCTGCCCTGCTGAAACATATCCACCTGCAAGAAGATGGCCGCCATTACCATGTTGACTCGCTTCAGTTCGCGGCTTCTACAGCTTCCAAAGGGCAACGACGCCTACTCCTTTTTTCTGAGGTATTGCGCGGCAGCCTGCAAGGATACTTTACCCTCGAACGCGTGGGCACACACCTGCTAACCATCCTTCAACGGCATTATCCTGCCCTGATGCACCAAGCTCTGGGTAAGGTCTTACCTGATACTGCCGAAATAGACGATAATTATCGCGTTAGGATTGACGTGTGGGATACGCACAACCTTCTAGAATTGCTCGACCCCAAACTGGCCCCCTTGCGAAATGCCCGACTCAATGCTCATGTAAATGCTCCTGCAGGCCAATTTACCCTTAACTTCTCCGCTCCGCACTTGCGCTACGGCCAAGCAGAGGCCTTCCAGCCGGAAGTGGCTTGCCATATCAATCGCAACGAGGGCCGGCTAAGGGTAGATTTGCCTTGGGCTAACCTGTCGCCTACTCAACCGTTGGGGTTTTTCTCTTTGGAAGCGGACTTCAAACAAGACCAAATTGATTTTCTCTTTACGGCAGAAGATACCACCTCCGTTGTCGAGCGCCTCTTCCTCAAAGGCGAACTCTCTACAGCAGACTCGCTGTGGAATGTGCACTTCAATACCGCGACCCTCACCCTTTTTGATGAGCAATGGCTCTTGGATGAAGACAACTACATCCGCTTTCGGCCAGGCTATTGGGAAACCCGCAATATCTACCTGATGCACGACCTCAAGCGCGTCTTGGTGGAGAGCTACAACGACGGCCGCGGCCTTCGCTTCTCGCTGGCCAATTTCGACCTCAATTTCTTCGAGCGATTTATACCGATAGAGGGCTTTTCTTATCGAGGCAATATATTCAACTTCGATGGTGAAATCGAAGACCTCTTCGAGTTGCGCAATTTGCAAGTGTACATCACCACTGACACGGTCTTTGTCAATGAAAAACCCTTGGGTGCCCTTTTGGGCGACGCCAGCATGGCTCATCTGGAGGCACCCATACTGGGGCTGTTCTACTTCAAAGACCGCGACAAGGCCGATTTGCGCATTGAGGTAGGCTTCTTACCCAGCACAAGGGCCGAGCCGTATGTGGACCGCCATCTGGGTTCGATTAACCCAGGTGAGTTTGAGGCAAACCTGATGGCGCGCGCTATGCCACTGAACCTGCTGGAGCTCATCGTGCCCGACATCTCCAAAACAGCCGGCACCCTCGATGCACGCGTAACCCTGGGCGGCCCGCCCGAACGCATCCGAATGAATGGCGAGGCTTGGGCCGATGGGCAGTTTCAGATAGACTACCTCGGCACGCTCTTCTACCTGCCCCGCGAACGCATCGTCCTGACAAGCGACCGCATCTGGGCCGACGGCGATACCCTGCTCGACGCTACCCAAAAAAGCGCGGCCATCATCCAGGGCGGCCTCCGACACGACCACTTCCGAAACTGGCAGGCCGACTGCCGCATCCGCAGCCTCAGCTCCGATTTCTTCGTCCTCAACACCCGAGAAGGCGACAATGAGCTTTTCTACGGCCAAGCCCTGGGTAGCATCAATGCCCTTTTCAGGGGCAGCTTCGACCAATTGGACATGCGCATTGATGCCGTTACAGGGCGCAATACCCGCCTATACATCCCTATCGGCAGCTCCGATTTGCAAGAGGTCAATTTCATTACCTTCCGCAATGCCCAGCAGCCCACCGACACCGCACAGGCCGACACCGCCCGCCAACGCCGCCAAGAAAACCCCTATGGCATATCCTTGGAGGTGAACCTCTCCATCACGGAAGCGGCTGAAGTGCAGCTCATTCTCGACGCTCAAACGAAGGACATCATCAAAGGCCGCGGCTCGGGAGATTTGCGGATGGTCGTCAGCCCACAGGGCGATTTCAACATGTACGGTACTTACCGCGTGCAGCGTGGCGAGTATCTGTTTACCTTGTTCAATGTGGTCAACAAGCCTTTTGTCGTCGAGCAGGGCGGCACTATCTCTTGGTACGGAGACCCTTACGGAGCTCAGATCAACCTGAAAGCAACTTATCAAGTGGATAACGTCAGCCTTTCCAACTTCATCCGCGACGAGCTGGCTATATACTCAGGCGAGGACACCGAGGCCAAGCAACCTACCCGCGTCATGGTCATCATGTACCTGACGGGCGACCTTTTCCAACCGACCATCACCTTCGACTTGGCATTTCCCAATCTGGTGGGGCGCGTCAAATCATTGACCGACAGCAAGATGAGCCTGCTTCGGCAAGACCAGAACGAACTGACGCGCCAAGTGTTTGGCTTGATTGTCGTGGGTGGCTTTTTGCCCTCCGGTAACACAGCGTCTCGTTTTGGCAGAGCAGACCTTGAAATAGCTGTCCTCTCCACCGTTACGCAAATGCTGGCCACTCAGATGACACATATCCTGAGTGAGATTGCCTCCGACTGGGTAGGTGGCTCTGTATCGAGTATGGAGTTTGATATTATCTACAACGACTACCGCCTCCAGTCCCTGGGGGCAGGTGCGCTCTCTCCTGCCGATTTGATAGGAGACATCCAGTTGCGCCTGAAGACAGGCTTCAACGACGACCGCATCACCTTCCAGGTCAATCCCAGGATAGGCATTCCCGGCCAGCAAGTGGCCACCAACGACGAGGCTTTTTTTGGCGGTGATATCAACGTGGAGTTTCAGTTCACCCAAAATCGCAACGTGCACCTGCGAGTGTATGGGCGTCGGGAGCCAAATATCGCTGGGGGTGGGGTGCGCTACCGAGGTGGGGCCGGTGTTGTGTTCCGAAAGGAGTTTGACTCCTTCGAGGAGATGATGAATAGCCTATGGAAAAAGAAAAAAGGGCGCCACGCCCGCAATCCTACTTGATTATGCGGGGATGGCGTCCGCTTTCTGTGGCGACGGCGCTGCAAGGCTTTCAGGTGTTGCGCATAGGCTCGGTGGTGTTGGGCAGCGTATTGCTGGCCCGCAGTCCCTTGGGTTTGGCGGAAGTAGGGCGCTTCGAAGCCATGCTTTTTGCTGGCACGGTGGCAGCCTTTTTTTGGGCCAATGGGCTGCTGCAGGGTATCATGTCAATGTACCATCGCGTAGCCGTGCCCGAACGCCCAGTATTTCTCTTTCAGGTTTTTGCCCTCTTTGTGGCGCTCTCGGTGGTAGTGTGTGGTCTCTTCTGGGCATGCCGAGGTTGGCTGCTGCCTACGCTGACGGGGCAACCGCCGCCCGTGTCTTGGGGGTGGTTTCTCCTCCACCTGTTTGCGCACCTGTCCACCTTGCCTTTAGAACAAATCTATGCGCTACAAGGCCGTGGCGAGGCGCTGTGGCGCTGGGGGCTGCTTTCCTTTGGCGGCTATGTGTTGGTCTTGTCGCTGCCTGCCTGGGCAGGGTGGTCTTTGGCGGATGTCGTGATGGCACTGGCAGTGTTGGGCATTACGCGGGGCGTATGGTGCGCTGTTGTCCTGCGCTATAGCGTCCGTTGGGCGTGGCAGCCGCTTTTTCTGCGGCGCTATGTGCTCTTCAGCGCGCCGTTAGTGCTCAACCTGATGGTGGGCCAGGCAATAGTGCTCTTTGACGGGTGGCTCGTCGGCTGGTACTTTCGCGATGAGGCGGTGTTTGCCCTTTACCGCTATGGTTCGCGCGAGTTGCCTCTGGCCCTGGCTTTAGCTTCGGGGTTGGGCACTGCCCTTGTGGTACGTGTGGCAGAGGCCCCTACAGCGGGGTTGGCAGAGATGCGGCTGCAAGGTAGGCAGTTATTCCATCGCGTCTTCCCAGTCAGCATAGGCCTGTTGTTTCTCTCTCCGTGGCTATTTCGCACCCTCTTTGGCCCAGCCTTCGAGCCTGCAGCGGCCCTGTTCAACATTTACCTCCTGCTCACCATCAGCCGCGTTTTGTTGCCCAACACCATCGCGCTCGCCCACGGGCACTCCCACACCTTGCTCACTGTAGGCGTGTCGGAGCTGATAGTAAAGGTCGTGCTGGGCTTTTTCTTCGTCCGATGGTGGGGGTTGCAGGGCATTGCGTGGTCAGCTGTGCTGTCGTTTTTCTGGGAAAAAGTCGCCTTGACTTGGTATGTGCACCGGCGCTTGGGCATCCGACCTGCTGCGTGGCTCGACACAAGGCTCTTTGCCGCCTATAGCGCAGTGCTCCTGTTGGCCTGGGTCATTGCCGAAGTCTGGCTATTGGCCGCAAATGGCCCTGTGAGGTGGTGAATACTCCTCAGCTCTCAAGAAATGTGCGAACCTGTCCCCCTGTAGCAGCCTGTAATAGTCGGTTTTATGAGCGATGATTTGAAAGGGTACACATTTTCCGGCAAGAAGCCCGGCGGCTGTTTACCAAACCACCTGCGCTGCGTCTGCCACCACCTGCACCGCCCTCACCGAGGTCGTTTTTGGGGAAAAACGGCCTCGGTGCTTCGGCTTGGCTTTTCGGCGCACCCGCACCTGCGGAGCTCCGGCTTGGGCCTGAGCATGTGCCCGTCTCGCCCTGGGGTCTTAATAACGGCGTGAGCGGCACCGCAGGGGCGCCGTGCTTGCAGATACGGAGGCGAAAGGCTGCTGTTTCGCCATTATTAAGGCCCAAAAGCGGGACGAAAACACGCACGGGGCCAAACAGGAGCCGCGCCCAACTACTACGCCCGCAGCAGCCGCTCCGAAGCCGGCAGCCGTTTTTTCACCCCACAAAACGGAGGTGAGAAAGGCGGCGAGAAAGTGGCCGGTTCTACTCTTCACTTATCACTTTTCACTTCAAAATGGCAGGCTCTGAGGGCACTTTGGAAAATATCATTCATCATTCATCATTCATCATTTCAAAATAGTAGGCCCTGCAGACGCTTTTTGCTCCTTGCCCAGAAGCCCTACATTTGTACTGGACAAACATTTGAAAATTCATCCTGACATGCTACCTGAATACACCGTAAATGCCCAGCTGCGCCTGCGCCAGCTCACCTTAGACGACTTGGTCGCCTTGGCCACATGCTTCAACGACGAGGAAATTGCGCGTAATACGCGCAGTGTACCCTACCCTTACACCTTGCAGGATGCTCTCGACTTTTGGCGCAGGCGCAAACTCGAAAAGGAGGAGCACAACGGCCTGCCCAACCACTGGGTCATCGAACACGATGAGCACGGCCTGATAGGTACTATCAGCGTATTTTTTAAAGATGGCGTCAACAGCCACCGCGATGAAGTGGGCTACGTCATGGGGCGCCCATGGCGCGGCCAAGGCTACACCACCGCAGCCGTAGAAGCCCTGACCGCCATGCAATTTGAAACCCGCCCCCAACTGATGCGACTGGAAGCGTGGGTCTATGCGCACAATCCGGCCTCCAAGCGGGTGCTGGAAAAGGCAGGCTACACTACGGAAGGATATTGCCGAAAAGTGTTCTTGAAAAATGAGCAGCTGCTCGACGCTTGGCTGCTAGCCCGATTGCGCACAGACCCGTAGCACACCGTCGCGGCGGATCCTCACTGCTTGGCCTTCGAAGTCAATGCCCGCCAAAAATACCAGCCCATAAAGGCAGCATTAACGCCTAGCAATCCTCCCACCACCCAAAGCGACAGTACGGCAGGCTCTCCTAAGGCAATTCGTATGGTGCGCCACGTCAGGTAGAAAAACAGCAACAGGAGCATTACCTTGAGCACGCGCAGCAGGCGCGTTGCTAAGTAGTACTGCTGCTTGGCATTCTCAGGGGTGATGCGCACTGGATAATTGAACCAGTGAGGCCTTTGCTGAAGGAAGGTAATGCCTGCGTATAGGATCAACCCAGTGCCCACTACGACCCACAAGAGATACTTCGGCCCGTAGATGTCCACCTCTCCGGCAGCATTGTAGTGCTGTGGGATTCGCGCCGGCAGGTCGGCGTAATAGACAAGCGGGACGATAAACAGCAGTAGGGCCACTGCCGCGGCCATTCCTTCTGCGAAGCGGTCGAAGGGAGATAGTTCAAGGGCAATCTTAGGTTGTGCGTTATCCTTTGCCATGGTCAGTAAGCATTGTGAAAGTTATGAACGAGTGTCTGTGGGTGGTTCAGGGTCTTGCACGGGCGGTGTAGGTGGCTGGCGCTTTTTGGGTGTGCGCCCCGCTTCGCGCAAGGCGCGGGCGATGATCCACTCTAATTGGCCATTGACGCTGCGAAACTCGTCGGCCGCCCATTTTTCTAAGGCCTCGTAGGTCTCCTCATCAATGCGCAACACGAAGCTCTTCTTATTTGCCATGGGTATCACGGGTTTACCAAAGGCGGTGTTGCAGTACCCTTTAGGCAGGCCAGGGTACCGCAACACCGCCAGAAAACAACTTATTGATGTAAGGTGCCAGTGTTGAGGACGGGCGTGGCGGCCCTGTCGCTGCACAAGACGACCATCAGGTTGCTGACCATAGCCGCCTTGCGCTCTTCGTCCAAGTGGACGACGCCCTTTTTCGCCAGCTGCTCAAGGGCCATCTCCACCATACCTACGGCGCCCTCCACTATCTTGCTGCGGGCGGCAATGATGGCCGTGGCCTGCTGACGCTGCAACATGGCGCCGGCAATTTCGGTAGCGTAGGCTAAGTGATTGATCCGGGCTTCGATGACTTCAATGCCAGCAATTTGCAAGCGGTCTCCTATCTCGCGCGCCAGCTGTTGGTTCACCTCGTCAGAGTTGGTGCGCAGGGTTACCACCGCATCTTCGTCCTCGAGGTTATCATAACTGTACATGCCGGCCAACTTGCGTACGGCAGACTCACTCTGGGTTTTGGCAAAATCGTGGTAATCCTCGACGCCAAAAGCGGCCTTGTACGTGTCAGACACGCGGTACACCACTACCGCGCCAATCATAATGGGGTTGCCTTGCTTGTCGTTGACCTTGATAACCGGAACATCGAACGTTACTGCCCGCAGCGACACCTTTTTGCGGGTGTAAAACGGGTTGACGAAGAAAAAACCGCTCTCCTTGACCGAACCCACATAGGCGCCAAAAAGCGTCAGGACGCGACTACTGTTTGGCTCAATGGCTACAAAACCCGGAGCAACAATTAATAGCGCCACGGCGAGCATCCCGATGCCCAGCCAAATGGCCTTGAGCACTATGAGGGAGATGCCGCTCGCGATGAGCACCAAGAGGAAGATCAGCATGGACCAGCCGGATGAAGGTTTGATTGTCTTTTCCATTTTGCGATGTTTTTTTTTGATATCAAATTGATACCGCAAAGATTTATCCTTGACATCAAATGTTGCAAGAGCTGGCCGTTATTTTTTAGAAAAAAATCTACCTGCCACCGACGAAGGCGGCCTAAAAGGCGACGGTGAATGGACAAAGGAGGGGTGATTGGCTGGCTCAGTCCGTGAGAATTTTCCAGAGCAAGTCTTTGAGTACCTGGATGTTTTTGCCACTCACAGCGGAAATAAAGACTGCAGGCACGCCGGGTGGAAGGGTTTCGGCGAGGAGTTGCTCCATTTCGGCGTCTATCAGGTCGGCTTTGGAGATGGCCAGCACGCGTGGCTTGTCTAAGAGTTCGGGGTTGAACTCCTGCAGTTCTCGAAGGAGGATGTTGTACTCTTCGTGGATGGCGCGCGGCGTGTCGCAAGGGATGAGGAAGAGCAGGACGCTGTTGCGCTCGATGTGTCGGAGGAAGCGGTGCCCCAGCCCTCGGCCTTCGTGCGCGCCCTCGATGATGCCCGGGATGTCGGCCATGACGAAGGATCGCCCGGGCCATACCTCGACGATGCCCAGTTGCGGCGTCAGCGTAGTGAAAGGGTAGTCGGCTATCTTGGGCTTAGCTGCGCTAACGGCGCTCAGGAGGGTGCTCTTGCCAGCATTGGGAAAACCGACAAGGCCCACATCAGCCAGTACCTTGAGTTCAAGGATGATCCACTTTTCGATGCCTGGCTCGCCAGGCTGGGCGAAGCGCGGCGTTTGGCGGGTAGCGGTTTTGAAGAAGTTGTTGCCCTTGCCGCCGCGGCCGCCGGGCAGCAGCACTTTTTCATCGTCGGGTTCGGTGATTTCAAGGAGCACCTCGCCCGTTTCTGCATCTTTAGCGATGGTGCCCAAGGGTACCTTGATGACCACATCGGCGCCGTCTGCCCCGGTCTTAAGGCCTCCGCTGCCGGGCTTGCCGTCCTCTGCGAAGACGTGTTTGGTGTATTTGAGCGACAACAGCGTCCACTCGTGCGGGTCGGCCTTCAGGATGATGGAACCGCCGCGGCCGCCATCGCCACCATCGGGGCCGCCTTTGGGTATGCCCGGCCCGCGATAGAAGTGCACACTACCTGCCCCGCCCTTGCCGGAGCGGAAAAGGATTTTTACGTAGTCCACAAAGTTTTGCTCAGCCATAGCCTTTTTCCAAAAGGGCAGCAAAGGTAGCCCGACACAGCGCAAACCTCAGACGGGGAATGTTGTTTAAGGCAACGACGCGCTGCCAAGCCGCTATTGGTGGGCATTAAGCTGGCCAAGCACAAGGCTACTTATATGGCTAAGCCAAAGAGGGGAAGCCTCCGTTTTTGTCGGAATGGTTCTTTCCTTTTCACACCCACTTTCTCCACACCTATATTTTCTCAATACTATGCTGAGCTGGTTTAAACCCGACCCCATCAAGAAGTTGCGCAAACAGTACGAGCAAAAGATGCTAGAAGCGCGCGATCTGCAGCGCAAAGGCGACATCCAGGCGTTTGCCCAAAAAAGCGCCGAGGCGGAGGCTATCATGCAGGAGATTGAGCGTCTGAGCCGTCAGAAATAGTGCCTGCGGGATTGAGGTCAATGACCTTGCGGCGCAGTTCGAAGTGGCGCCCGAGGTACACCTTGCGCACCATTTCGTCGGCGGCGAGTTCTTCAGCGGTGCCTGCGCGCAGGATGCTGCCCTCAAACATGAGATAGGCGCGGTCTGTGATGCTCAGCGTCTCTTGCACGTTGTGGTCGGTAATGAGGATGCCGATGTTCTTGGTTTTCAGTTTGGCCACGATGTATTGGATGTCTTCCACGGCGATGGGGTCAATGCCGGCGAAGGGTTCGTCGAGGAGGATGAACTTGGGGTTACTGGCCAATGCGCGGGCGATTTCGGTGCGGCGCCGCTCGCCGCCGGAGAGGGTGTCGCCGTTGCTGTGGCGCACCTTGTGGAGGTTGAACTCATCAATGAGGGCCTCCAATTTTTGCTCTTGCTCGGCGGGGTTGAGGCGCCCGACCTCGAGCACGGCGCGGATGTTGTCCTCGACGCTGAGCTTGCGAAAGACGCTGGGCTCCTGGGGTAAGTAGCCGATGCCTTTCTGGGCGCGCCGATACATGGGTAAGTGGGTGATGTCTTCGTCTTGGAGAAAGACCTTGCCTTCAGTGGGGCGAATGAAGCCCACCACCATGTAGAAGGAGGTGGTCTTGCCCGCGCCATTAGGGCCAAGCAAGCCGACTATCTCACCCTGCTTGACGTCGAAAGATACATCGCGCACGACGGTACGCTTGCCATAGGTTTTGTAAAGATGCTCAGCGCGCAGAATCATGCCCCGAGGAGTTTCTTGACGGTCTCAGAAATGAGGCGCGACTCGGCCTTGCCAGCGAGTTTTTTGGTAGCGGCACCCATGATTTTGCCCATGTCCTTGGGCGAGGTGGCGCCTACTTCGGCGATAATCTCGCGTAGGGCGGCTTCCAAGGCTTCGCCCTCGAGCATAGTCGGCAGGTAGCGCTTGATGACCTCTATCTCCTCGTGCTCTTTTTGGGCCAGGTCGGGGCGGTTGTTGTTGACGTAGATTTCGTAGGAGTCCTGTCGGCTCTTGATGAGTTTCTGGAGGATCTGCACTTCGCGGGCTTCGTCAATGGGTTTGCCCGAGCCGTCGGTCTTGGCCAAGAGGATGGCGCTTTTGATGGCGCGGATACCGCGCAGGGCAGCTTCGTCTTTGGCCTTCATGGCGCTTACCAAGTCCTTGTTTACCCTCTCTTCTAATGTAGCCATGGCGTTGTTTTTTTGAAAAATGCCCTTTCGGCTGTGCAAAGGTAGCGCATTTGACGGGGCCGCGGAGCAAGCACTATGGTGGGTGGTTAAATCTTCGGCAAAGGGAGCCAACGGCCGAAGGGCTGTTAATTTTGCCGCAACATTTCATTTCACAGCCATTCCTCACCAAAAACACACACACAAACATGGCTCGACTAACCGCATTATCCCGGCTGCTTATTACGCTGCTCATTGTAGGCGGTGTCTATCTGGGGGTCAGGACTTTTCTGCCTCAGATAAAGGCGCTGACGGGCAGTAACGACAACAGTGCCTCGCCCGAAAGCACCTACACAGAAGCCCCTCAAGCCAAGGCGCCAAAATCGGAGCCTTGGGGCAAGGCCAGCGCGAGTGCGCCCTTCAACTACACCCCCCCAGTGCCTATTAGCGGGACGCTCAAAGGGGTGGTAGAATTGGGCGCCACGGGCTTCAACTCGTTCATTATTCGCGTAGATGACCGGAAAAACTGGAAGCTGGAAAAAGCCGAATACGGCGCCAGCTTAGTGTATGAGAAGCTGGCCACCGATGACGACATTCGCAAGGGTCTGAAAAGCTACATTGCCGACATGTTGGCTTATGGGGTAAAGCCCAAAGACATTCACTTCGTCATTAGTTCAGGGGCAAAGAAGGTGTCCATCACGGAGACCATCTCGCGCGAGCTGAAGGGCATGGGCTACGTCGTCAATGAGGTAACGCCCGAGCGCGAAGCGCGTTTAGCACTACGCGCCTGCTTACCACCTGAGTACGCCAACCGCGCTTTCGTGGTGGACATCGGTTCGGGCAACACTAAAATCTCCTGGATGGATGGAGGGCGCATCGTTGGGCTGGAGCTGCCCGGCGCCAAATACCGTCAAATTGGCCAGAGCGACGACGCCGTGTATAGCGAAGTCAGGGCCAAAGCTGCCCAAGCGCCCTCCTCCTTGCGCGGCACCTGCTTCATCATTGGCGGTGTTCCTTACGAATTAGCCAAGCAGACACGCGCCGGCAAAGAGCGCTACACCATCCTGAAGGCTCCCAGCCACTACACCCCAGAGGGCGACAAGCAGGCTGGTGGCCTCAACATTTACAGGGCCATTGCCGATGCCACCGGCTGCCGCCAATTTGTATTTGACTGGGACGCCAACTTCACCATTGGCTTCCTGTTGGAACTGTAACTCTCATGCCGCTGCTACCCACGCCGGCCCCTATACCCGCCCGAGCACCTGAGCGCATCGTTTCCTTGGTGCCCTCCCAGACGGAGTTGCTGTGGTCGTTGGGCTTAGAAGAGCGCGTGGTGGGCATCACCAAATTTTGCGTACGGCCGGAGGTCTGGTTTCGGCAAAAGACACGCGTGGGCGGTACCAAGACGGTGCACTTGCAGCGCGTGGCCGCACTGAAGCCAGACCTCATCCTGGCCAACCGCGAGGAAAACGAGCGCGAACAAGTGGAGGCCCTGGCAGAGCACTATCCGGTGTGGGTCAGCGACGTGCGCGACCTGCCAAGTGCCTTGGACATGATCAGACAGGTGGGCATTCTCACAGGCAAGGCGATGGAGGCCGAGGCGCTGACCCAACGCAGTGAGGCGCTTTTTGAGCAATACGCCCCCGACCCTGCGTGGCGCGCGCGCCGGGCGGCCTATTTCATCTGGCGCAAGCCTTGGATGGTGGCTGGCGGCGACACGTTCATCCATGCCATGTTGCAGGCGGCGGGCTTTGACAACGTCTTTGCTCACCAGAGGCGATACCCTGAGATATTGCTGGCCGACCTGGCCACCTACGCCCCGGAGGTGCTACTGCTTTCTTCCGAACCTTACCCTTTTCGAGAAAAGCACTTTTCAGAGTTTTGGCAAGCATGCCCGCAGGCGCAAGTGCTCTTAGTGGATGGAGAGATGTTCTTTTGGTACGGTAGCCGGTTATTAGAGGCTCCACCCTACTTTCAGGCGCTGCGGGCACAGCTCAGCGGATGAAATCGCGCGGGTGAATGTTGGCATCGCGAGTGGGATAAGCATCTGGGTAAGCGTGCCTTATCTGCAATAAAAAGGCCATGGCCTCCTGACGAGAGCGAAAAGCACCGACGCGCAATTTGTAATAAGGGCGCTCGTGTATCCAATCCGCAGGGATGCCCGGATAAAACGAAAGAAATTGTGAGCGAGCCGCCTCAATGTGCTGGCGGTCTGTAGAAGACGCTATCTGTACACGCCATCCTTTGATGCGAGGGTTAGCGCGGTTGTAGGCCGTCCAAGTGTTCATCATTTGCTCAATGGCCGGCTCTGCGTTGACCTCCACGCGCTGGGCAGTTGCAGCAGCGCTCCACAACAAGCACGAAAACAAGGTCAACAGAGAACGGAGAAACATGGGTGAAGCGAGTTGTGGTAGGTAAATGAGACGACGCAAGGAGCGAAGAGGTAGTGATACCTGTCAATAGACGGCGCTGACGAGATCCACACTGGCGGAAGTGCCAATGCGGTCAGCCCCTGCGCGCAGCAATGCCTCAGCCGTTGCGCGCGTGCGAATACCGCCGGCGGCCTTGATTTTGAGGGCGCCATCGGCCAACTGCTTAAGTTGCTGTACCATGGCTTCGGTGGCAGGGTACCCCAGAAAACCCGTTCCAGTTTTGAGAAAATGGATGCCCGCATTGCGAGCGATAGTTACTACATGACGCAACTCCTCTTCGGTGAGCAGGGCACACTCGAGGATGAGCTTGGACACACCGCTTCGGATGCGAGCTGAAGTAGCCACTGCGTCTATGTCGCGTTCGACATGGTTCCACTGCTTGCTCTTGACAGCAGCGATGTTGAGCACAGCGTCAATTTCATCCACGCCGTCGTCAAAAGCGCGCTTGATTTCCTCACTTTTGGCCATAGTAGCCGAATATCCCATAGGGAAGCCGATGACCGTAATGACGCGTACTTGGCTCCCTTCTCCCAAAAACCTCTTGGCGTCGCGCACATAATAAGGAGGTACGCAGACGCCAAAGAACCCGTGTTCGGCAGCTTCTTCGCACAGACGGCGGATATCATCAGGGGTACTGTCTGGCTTTAGGAGCGTATGTTCGATTACTTCGGTTAGCTCTGGCATTGAGTGAGATAGAAGATTTTGTGGCGGCAAAGGTAAATGCTCTGCTTGCAACTTAGGAAGCTCAGGCGACACGCGAAAGGAAAATTTTATCCACACACAGGCCAAACACAGCCTCCACTCGCCGTACAGGCAGCACTGCCAGAGGGGATGCAAAAAATCGAACCATTAGTTTTTGCCAAGTGCCGCCTTTTTCGCCTCCATTTTTTTGGGGGGGAGAAAACGGCAGCCAGCTCCGGCGCAGCTGCTGCGGCCGTAGCAAGTGGGCGGAGCTCCTGCTTGGCCCCATGCGCGTTTTCGTCTCGCTTTTAGGCCTTAATAACGGCGCGACGGCGGCCTTATCGCTCCGCGCAAGCCATTGCAAAGACGCCAGTATGCCGCTGCGTTATTGCCCAATCTCGTCTCGCACGCGGCTTCGGCTGATGAAAAAACAGCGGCCTAATGTCGCCGTGCCCAGGCGGCAGTCCCCATCGGTTTCGCGGGAAGAAGACGGCGCACTTGGCAGCCCTGCGGCGATAACGCATCGCTCCGCGGAGACGCCAACGCGCAGCTACGCCATTAACCGAAGCCCCAAGCGGGACGTGCACCACGGGCCTAAGACAAGGTACACAAACGCAAGGACAAGCAGGCCGCTCGAGCAAGGCCCGGATGACGTTTTTCCATTCCCCCACCAAAAAAACAGGACAGAAAAGCAGGCCAACGCAATGCAAGGCAACCCGGCTGTGCCTTGGGCAAGTGAACGCACGGCTGACGCCCCTCTCCTTAGAAACCGTAGAAATAGGTGCCCTGGGCTGTGTGCAAGGGTCTGGCGGGCTAATTTTGCCGCATAAAACCGTTTGTACTATGTCTGTAGCTGTTACATCGGCCTTTCAGGAGGCCGTTTGCGCGGGCATACCCGCAGCGCTTCCTTCTGCCAAAGCGTTGGATATGAGCGTTCCGCATGCGCCGCGCCGCATTATTGAGGGCGTTCTTTCGCCGGCAGAGCGCGTGTTAGCCGTGCAGAATGCCCTGCGCTATTTTCCGCCTGAGTGGCATGCGGAGCTGGCAGTGGAGTTTGCCGAGGAGTTGGAGCGCTATGGGCGCATCTATATGTATCGTTTCCGGCCTGATTACGCGATGTACGCCCGGCCTATTTCTGAATATCCGGCTCGCTGTGCGCAGGCGGCGGCTATCATGCTGATGATACAGAACAACTTAGACCCGAAAGTGGCCAAGTATCCGCATGAGCTGATCACTTACGGCGGCAATGGCGCGGTGTTTCAGAACTGGGCGCAGTACCTGCTGACGATGCGCTACCTGTCTGAAATGACAGAGCACCAGACGCTTGTGCTTTACTCGGGGCATCCGCTGGGGCTGTTTCCCAGCCATCCAGAGGCGCCGCGCGTGGTGGTAACTAACGGGATGATGATCCCGAACTTCTCCAAAAAAGAAGACTGGAACAAGTACAACGCCTTGGGCGTAACGCAATACGGGCAGATGACGGCAGGCTCCTTCATGTACATAGGCCCTCAGGGCATTGTGCACGGCACGACGATAACGCTGTTGGGCGCTGGACGTCGGTTGGGCTTGGGCGACAAGGACTTGCGCGGGCGAGTGTTCGTTACCAGCGGTCTGGGCGGCATGTCGGGGGCGCAGGCAAAGGCGGCTGTCATTGCGGGCTGTGTGGGTGTCATTGCCGAAGTAGATGCCGACGCCATCCGCCAGCGCACGGCCGATGGCTACATCCAGCGCGAGAACATCTACACCGACCTGGCGGCCCTGATCCGCCGAATGGAGCAATGCCGCCGCGATAGAGAGGCCGTGGCCCTCATCTATCACGGCAACGTGGTGGACCTGTGGGAATACTTGGTGCGCGAAGGCGTCGAGGTGGAGTTAGGCTCAGACCAGACGTCGTGCCACAATATCCATGACCTGGGCTATTGCCCAGTGGGCTACACTTTTGAAGAGGCCAAGGCATTGCTGGCTACTGACCGAGAGCGCTTCCTGCAGGCTGTGGCCGCCTCGCTGCGGCGCCATGCGGCGGCCATCAACGCCATGAGCGAGCGAGGCATGTATTTCTGGGATTACGGCAATGCCTTCCTGAAAGAAGCCGCCGCAGCAGGCGCTGAGGTGCTGCGCCAAACGCCTGCTGCACGCGCAGAGGAAAGCCCATTCCGCTATCCTTCTTATGTAGAAGACATCATGGGGCCGCTGTGCTTCGACTACGGCTTTGGCCCCTTCCGCTGGGTGTGCTGCTCGGGCAACCCTGATGACCTGCAAAAGACAGATGCCATCGCCGCACGCGTGCTGGAGCAGATGCTGGTAGAGGCACCAGAGGAAATTCGCTTGCAGATTAGCGACAACCTGCTGTGGGTAAAAAATGCGCACCGCAACTTACCTGTTGTTGGCTCGCTGTCGCGCATCTTGTACGCCGATGCTGAAGGGCGCATCCGCATTTCCAAAGCCTTCAACGACGCTATTGCCCGCGGCGAAATCACCGGCCCGATAGTGTTGGGGCGCGACCACCACGACGTGAGCGGTACGGACTCGCCCTTCCGCGAGACGGCCAACATCTACGACGGCTCGCGCTATACGGCCGACATGGCCGTGCACAACGTCATCGGCGATGCTTTCCGCGGCGCTACGTGGGTCAGCCTGCACAACGGCGGCGGCGTGGGCTGGGGCGATGTCATCAACGGCGGCTTCGGACTGGTGCTCGACGGCACCGCTGCCGCTGAACGCCGCCTGCAAGCTATGCTCTTCTGGGACGTCAACAACGGCATTGCCCGCAGAGCTTGGGCACGCAACCCTCACGCGCTGAGCACCATACGCCGAACCATGGACATTTGCCCCGACCTGCGCGTTACCCTACCTCAGCTAGCTGATGAGGAGATGGTTCGCCGCGCCGTAGAGCAGGTGCGCACCAAACACTGAAGCATGAATCAAGACCCATTACCCTGGCGCATTGAGCGCAGCCGATACGTGTACGAATGCCGCCCCTACATGTGTCTGCGCGAAGACAGCGTGCGCCTACCCAACGGCGCAAGTATTCCCAACTATTTCGTCTTTGAATATCCCGATTGGGTGTCGGTGTTGGCCCTAACGGCAGATGGGCGCTTTGTCCTCATTCGCCAATACCGGCACGGCCTGCAACAGGTGCACTACGAGCTGCCGGCTGGAGTGAAAGACGAGGGACTATCGCTGTTGAAAAACGCTCAGCGCGAGCTGCTGGAAGAGACGGGCTTCGGCGGTGGGCGATGGTCTGCATGGTGCCGCCTGTGCGCCAACCCGGGCACGCATACCAACTGGTGCCACATCTTCTTAGCCGAAGGTGTAGAACGCCTGCAAGCGCCGGCTTTGGAAGATACCGAAGACATTCGCGTTTGCCTGCTAAACCGCACAGAATTGCTGGACGCCCTGCAAAACGGCGGCTTTGCCCAGGCCATCCACGCCGCCGCACTTTGGCGCTATTTGGCCCTCCGTCCTTAAATTTGGGCCATGAAAAGATGTTTACTCCTGTTGTTGTGGCTCTTATCTTCCCAAATACCGCTGTGGGCTACGCACATCGTCGGCGGAGAAATCACCTATCGCTGCCTGGGCAATAACCAATACGAGATCAGCCTGACGGTGTACCGCGATTGCTTCAATGGCATTCCGTGGTTCGATAATCCAGCTGCCATTGGCGTGTACGATGCAGAATGGAATCTTTTTCGCAACCTATACGTGTCTTGGAACCCTTCGGCGCACGATACGCTGCCGGTAACGTTGGACAACCCTTGTTTAGTGGTACCGCCCAACGTGTGCGTACACCGAACCACATACCGCGCCATCACTTCCCTACCCTTCCGGCCCGGAGGCTACACTTTGGTGTACCAACGCTGCTGCCGCAATCAGCTCATCCGCAACCTGCCGGCTCCGCTCAATACAGGCATTTCCATTGTGGCTACTATTTCTGAGACGACGCTCCTGGAGTGCAACAATAGCGCCGTCTTCAACAGATGGCCGCCGGTGGCCATCTGCGTCAATGAACCCATTGATTTTGACCACTCTGCTACCGATCCGGACGGCGACTCTTTGGTGTATCGGCTCTGCACACCGCTCAATGGGCCAGACTCGCTCAACCCGCAGCCGCAGCCGCCGTTGAAAGGTCCTTATCCGGAGGTAATCTGGGCCCCGCCCTACAGTTTGGCCAACGTACTGGGCGGTGATCCGTTGGTCATAGACCCTGCCACGGGCTTCATGACGGGCGTGCCTAACACCTTGGGCAACTTTGTAGTGGGCGTATGCGTGGACGAGTACCGCAATGGCGCGCTGATCTCTACCACACGGCGCGACTTCCAGTACAACGTGGCCGACTGCGGCTATCCTAAAGCGGCCTTTGCCGAGGTCTTTGGCGCCTGCCAAGATGAAGCGGTGCGCTTTACTAACCAAAGCAATACCACCGACGTGCGATGGTACTTCGATTGGCCCAACGACCTGAGCCAGACAAGCACGGTCTTTTCCCCGGTTTACCAATTTCCCGACACAGGCACGTACACGGTGGCCCTCATCGCTGCTCCGGGTTTGCCCTGCTCCGACACATCTTTCCAGACGGTGCGCATAGGCGGCCCTTACATTGATGCCGATATCAAGGTGGAGTTTCTCCAGTGCGACAACAACGGATTGGTCATCCAGGCCTTTGACCAAAGTACCGACACGGTCTACGGCGTGGCCACCCGGTCGTGGCGCCTAACGGGTGCAGGAGGCTTCTCGCTGCAATCGTCGGCCCAAAATCCTACTTTTGTGGTCAAGCGGCCGGGCAATTATCTGCTGCAGCTCGTCGCTCAGTCAGAAGGTGGCTGTCGGGATACGGCCTTTTTCTCCATCAATGCACCCATACCTATAGTGGACAGCCTGAGGCGGGAGTACACCATTTGCCCAGGCGACACGGTGCGGCTCAATGCCGGCGGCATTCCTTCGTACACCTACCGATGGTCGCCTGCAACAAGCCTTTCCGACGCCTCTGCACCTTCGCCATTAGCCTTCCCGAGCACTACGACTGACTACTTGGTAACCATCACCAACGACATCTGCACCTACGAGGGTCTGGTAACGGTCAACGTATTCGAAGTGGCCGATTTTAACGTCAGCGCTGAGCCAACGACCATTTACTTAGGCGGCAAATCGCAATTGGAAGCAACGTACAGCGGCAGCGGCACGCTGAGTTGGACACCAACAGCTGGGCTAAGTAACCCTAACATTCCCAACCCAGAGGCATCACCCACCAGTACAACGACCTACACGGCCCGCCTTCTGCTAGACGGTGGCTGTGTGCTCGAACGCCAAATAACCATTGTGGTGCTCTTCCCGCGCTGTGAGGAGCCGTTCGTGTTCTTCCCCACAGCCTTTTCTCCAAATGGCGATGGCGAAAACGATGTCCTTCGCTTAGAGAGTCGTTTTGTAGAGGAGGTGTACTGGGCTATTTACAACCGCTGGGGGCAGAAGATTTTTGAAACTACTGACCTCGAAGACTTTTGGGACGGTACCTATCAAGGCAAGCCGCAACCGGTAGAGACCTATGGCTACTACCTGCGCGTCCGTTGCCCGGGCGGCACGGTTACGGAATACAAAGGCAACGTAACGCTGCTGCGCTAACGCACTAACGTGGCAAATCCCTTGAACTCTCGCTTTTGCCCGCGTGGTTCGGTGAAGGTTACGACATAGACATACACACCCTCGGGCGACATGGGGCCGACGTTCATCTTGCGCCCATTCCACGCCTCGTTGGGGTCGTTGGTCTGAAAAACCAGCTCACCCCAGCGATTCCATATGGTCAGGCTGAAATCCGTAACCCCTTCCAAATAACCCTTTCCGAGAAAACCGTCATTTTGCCCATCGCCGTTGGGTGTAAAGGCATTAGGCATATGCCAGCGCACTTCAGGCACCACGTCTATATATTTTGTCAGAGAGTCCTTACATCCGCGTGGATGGGTAACGATGAGCGTGATGGCCATCTGCCCCGTATCCGGAAAGGCAAAGGTTGGGTTTTGTTGGACGCTGGTGCCAAAACGGTCGAAGCGCCAATTCCAGCGGTTAGCATCTGTGGAGAGGTCTGTAAATTGCACTGTTCTATCAAAAGAATTCAGCACTTCTGGCGAGAAAACAAAGTCGGCAACAGGTGAAGGCTCTGTGCGAATGAAGTTGACGAAGGTATCGCTAACAAAACACCCAATGGGCGAGGTGATGGCGATGCTGATGGTGTAAAGCCCTGGCTCTTCGTACAGGTGGGTTGGGCTGATGACATTGCGCAGCGTTTGCCCGTCGCCGAAATGCCAGACAATATCATAGGTGCTGTCTATGGGCGTGGAGAGGTTGTTAAAGAAAATCTCCGCCGGCGCACAGCCAGTGAAGCGATCAGGAGCAATGATGATAAGCGGCGGTGCAGGGAACCAGTTGACTACTTTGGTAACAACATCTGAGCAGTTGTTGCGATCGGTTACGCGCAAGGTAACGGGGTGATTACCCGGCACCGGATAAAGGAAGGATGGATGTTGTTGCGTAGAAGTGCCATTAGGCACGCCAAAATTCCATGCCCATTGGTTAATACCGCCCTCTCCTACAGACAAGTCGGTGAAGTCCACAGGTCCTGCCACACAGGTATCATAGTCGAAAGTGAAATCTGCCTCAATGCCGGGAAAGATATTGACAAAGATGCGGCCTGTATCCGCACAGGGTTTACCCGGGTTCAACAACAAGACACCGGTATAGGTACCTGTGTCGGGAAAGGTAACGGTGGCATCCCAGTTTTGCTTGTCAATGAAAGTGGAGGTTTTGAGATCGAAGCGCCATTCCCAGTCAGTAATCTGGTTGCGCTGCACGCTCAGGTTTTGGAAGGTAAGGGTATTGTTGCCGCAAGAATTGAGCACAAAGCGCTTGTTTCCCGCCAAGCTGTCGCTTCGGATATTGGCTAAAACGGTCGGAGAACACCCAGCCACGTTGAACTGGAAGTCTCGCCTTATTTCAGAGAGGAGGGTTGCGCCGCGGTACTCCTGTATGCAAACACCTACCACATACTGCCCTATGACGGTGGGCGTCCCAGTCAACAAGCCTGTTTGGGGGTCAATGTTCAACGGTGGCGAGCCATCCATAGGGTTTGTGGCGCTATAATTAGGGATGATGTAGGGCACCTGATTGAAAGGCGGCCCACAGGGCGGAGTGGGCACAGCGCCTTCACAGGTGTACAAGCCCGGGGGATTGAGCAAAGGTCCCCCCCCTCGGAGAGGCGCACACAAGCTGTAGGTGATAAAATCGCCCTCTGCATCTGAGGCCGAGTGGTCAAACACCAACGGCACGTTGGCGCATATGATGATGGGCGGGAAGTTGTTGAAGGTCGGGCTGTTATTGCGCAATTGCTGGGCTGCAGGCGTTAGCTCTACGTAATACGTCGCGCCGATGTCACCTGGAGAAACGATGTTTCTGATGGTCTGGTTTCGGCAACAACGCTGGTAAACAATGAAGTAGCTCTCGTTGATGACGGGTAGAGCGCGTTCAAAGGTATAAACGCCTTCTTCAACGCACAATACCGGCACCTGCGTAACACAGGGCGGAGGCTCGGGATTCAGGCGCCGAATGGACGGATTGAAAATCCGGAAGGCCTCTACCAACTCATTATTAGTGTAAGAGCCGCGGTAGATGGCCATTTCTGCCGGGTTGTCGTAACCCGCTCCCCCGCCTAAGCAGTCGCGGTAAACCTTCATAGTGAAGCGATAAACGTTTCGACCTTGAGCATCGGTGCTGAGATATTGGTAAGTGATCTCACCGCCGATGATATGGCGGGCTGCCAACAGGCCAGACAGCCCTAAAACTGCCGCAGCAGTCAGAAGAAGCCGGTAAAAGGAGGAGTGTTTGCGCATATTTGTTCTGAGTGTGAGCAATTTGCTGCAAAAGGCTGAATTTTGCCCGCTTGTTTTGCCCAAAGTAACGACAAAGAAAAGCAAAGAGTTGATTATGTTCTTGCTAAGAGATGATATTTCTCACATCGCCCAGGTGGTTCTTCAAGGTGGCCTGATATGCTACCCCACGGATACTATCTGGAGCATTGGTTGCGATGCCCTCAATGAAAGCGCTATCACCCGGCTATCGGCTTTGCGTGAGCAGCCGCCAGGCCAGGGCTATATCGTATTGGTAGACAGCATCGAGACATTGAAACAGTACGTCCGCCGCATGAACCCGCGTGTAGAGACGCTACTGGCTTACCACCAGCGCCCGCTGACCATGATTTACCCAGACCCCGTAGGGTTGCCCGATGCTGTGAAATCCCTCGATGGTTCGGCAGCCATTCGCGTCGTACTCGATGAATTTTGCCAAGAGCTCATTCGAGCCGTTGGTCACCCCTTGGTGAGCGCTGCAGCTTGCAAAGCCCACGAACCCTATCCGCCAATTTTTGGAGCCATTAGCAGTGAAATCCTTAGCGGCATGGATTATGTCGTCAAATACCGCCAAGAAAATAAAGAACCCCAACAACCCTCCACAATAGCACGAGTTAACATATTCAACGAGCTCGAGTTCCTGCGCGAGTAGAGCGCCGTATCCTAACGATTTTCTCCGCATCTTGAACACTTTTAGCCGCTGGCGGCGTTTATTTGCCCAACGTAAACGCCTTTGCTATGCAGCACCATACACCCCTACTTTTCCTGTTGCTTTTCCTTACTTCTTCCTCTCTCGTCGTGGCCCAAAATCACGCCGACTGTGCAACATCTATGCAGATTTGCAAAAAGCAAGTCTACCACATTGACCGCCTCGACGGGGAGGGCAATGACGTTACAGAAGCAGCCTTCGTTCCATGCTTTCTCAACGGCGAAAGCATGGGGCAAGCGGAAAAAAACTCCATTTGGATAGCTTTTGAAATTGACAAAGGCGGTATCCTCACTTTTACGATTGTTCCTCACCGCGAGGAAGATGATATTGATTTCGTTGTGTATCGCTTGCCAGCCGATGGCGATTGTCGCTACAAGCAGATTGTACGCTGTATGGCTGCTGGCGACAGCCGTTCGAACGCCCGCACCAGCCCCTGCATGGGTGCCACGGGGCTACGCGAAAGTGAAACCGATACTAGCGAAGACGCCGGATGCTCTGACCCTGGCGACAACAACTGGCTGGCGCCGCTCCGTACCCAAAAAGGCGACAAGTACATCCTGCTCGTCAGCAACGTAACTACGCGAGGCCCAGGCTTTAGCATTACTTTTGGCGGTACGGCTAAATTGCCTTGCGACGACGAGCTAGCGTCCAAACCTGCACGTGAAACCCCAAAGCCCAAGCCTGCACCTACTCCCGCCCCTAAACCTGAAGCAGCCCCCCCTGTGGCAGAGGCTTTTCCTGCACCTAATCTCAAATCTATCGGAGGGCGCGATGTAGAAGTCAAGGAAAATGTTAAAGTCAAGACGCGAACAATCAAACTGCACATTTGGGACAGCCAAATAGAAGATGGCGATATCGTCTCCATCTATCTCAACGACAAAAAAATCATCAGCAATCTCTATTTGACCAACAAGCCCAAAGAATTTGAAGTTGAACTGCCCGCCGGCCGAGAACACCTCATCACCATTTATGCCGAGGACTTCGGCAAGGCAGAACCCAACACTGCACGCGTGGTCATTAGCGATGGGACAAAGGAGTACACTGTAGACCTGGTGGCTGAGCGCAAGAAACAACAGAGCATTAAGATCATTGTGGACTGAGCAAGGTGCGCCTTTTATTTTCCTTCCTGCACCTAAGGAAATGCCCAGGTTGAAAATCTTTTTTTGCCCAGACCTTTGCCACCAGCCAACTCTGAATAACACCCTTTCCCAACCTGTTCGTAGAAGAGAAAAGCCGAGATTATCATGACTCGCTTACTGCTGTTGATCCAAGTATCGCTCCTCGCACTTGTCGCCTGTAGCCCGACCAAAACGACCTCCCCCTCCTCAGTATCAGCATCGCCCAAGGCCAACCCAGAGCCTGCAGAAGTGGGCGCTGCCCCCCTGCCGCCGCAGCCCTCACCAGGAGCATTAGCGAATGCTTTCGTCCAGTGGGACAAGAAGTTAATAGACCTGGGTACTGTCAAGCGCGGCGAAAAGCGCTCGATGTTCTTCGAGTTCACCAACACCTCCGGTGAGGGCGTGCAGATAGACATCGTGGACGCCTGCGAGTGCACGCGCGTGGACTATCCGCGCGGGGTCATCCAGCCAGGACAGAAGGGCCGCTTGAACGTAACCTTTGATAGCACGGAAAAAGAAAAGGCGGAAACCATCCGCATTACTGTCGTTTTTAAGAACACCCACGCTAATGGCCTGCCGCGTATCGAGGTGGTAGAGTACCAATTTGATATTGAGCCATAATGGCGGGGTCTCCTAAGTTTTATTTACGCCTGCCTTTCTGAGTGCCCGGGCTTTGCGAGCGCCCGGGTTTGTTCGTCGGCTTCAGGGAGCGCCGTACCGGAGCGGGCGGTAGTGTCTCGTTTGCCAATGGTTCCGAGACTAAAGTATGCTGACTACGCCACCATTGCCACAAGGCAAAGAATATCAATAGAAGCAACAAGCCAGAAGCCACATACGAGATCGTCTCTCCTAAGTAAAAAGAACGCGGCTCGAAGCGCATCTCCAAGCGCATGTTCTGACCAGCGGGCAAACGCATGGCCCGAACCAGATAATTGGCCGGGAAAAAGTCAGCAGCCGGTTGGCCATTGATATAACACTTCCACCCTTTTGAAGGCGGATAGTACACTTCTGAAAAGACAGCCAACTGGTCGGAGGCTGCAGAATACTCGTACTCCATGCGTTCCGGATGGTAGCGCGTCAGGCGTATAGTGGCGGTACTATCCAAGTCGGGCGTCCATCCCTTAAGTGCATCGGCATAGGCCTCTTGCACTACGGCCTCTAATTTGGGGTCTAGCGTGCGCAGGGCTTGCAGTTCTTCGTCGGCGTTGGGCACGACGGTGTAGCGCTGTACGAACCACGCATTGCCGCAAGCCTCAGGCAGGCGAAGAACCTGTTTTTCCTGGGTAACCAGATACTTGCCGTTGAGCATGCCCACGATATGAAGGCTCTGGCTTAGATTGGGGCCTAAAAAAGTATCCACCACTTCCTGGAAGCGCTGCAGTTTGGCAGCGTGATAGCCACTGAGACTTTTATGGAAGAAAGAGGTAACGGCATTGGCAGTAATGCCCCCGCGCGACAGGTCAAGCACGCGATAATGTATATCTGTGTCTTTCTGGATTTCCAAATCAAATGCCTCTGGTTGTGGCGCCAAGACCTCCGCGCTTTTACTTCTATACTTATCCCATGAAAGGGTGCGCATACTCACAGGCCAGTGATCGGCCAAAGCAACAACCACCCAAAGCAACGCAGCCAGCTCTGCACCCACCGTGCCGCGCAAGTAAAACCACGCAATAGCAGCTGCAGCGAGAATGAAGCCTAAGGAACGCAATACATCGGCGCGAAGCATATCAGCACGATCCTGCTGCAGCAATGAGAGCAACTCAGGCGGCAGATTACTATCGTAAGGGCCGCTGTCGCTGTGCAAAACAAAGGCAAGCAAACACAAAAAGACACTGATTCTCGCTGCCCAGGCAAGTGCCCGAGTCTTCTGTGCTCTCGTTTCTTGCGCGCTCAAAAAACGCTGTACTCCCAAAGCCGCCAAAACAGCGAAACACAACTGCCCAATGCCTAAAGCCATAGAAACAGCTCTGAACTTTTTGAACATAGGCAGATAGTCGTACCAGATAAAATTGAGGAAGAAATGCTTGCCCCAAGCCAAAGTAATCATAAACAAGGCACTGATCAACAGCCAGTACTTTACAGCGCCAGGTACTAACCACATACCCAAAAGTGCCAGAAAAATGAGCACGGCGCCAAAGTAAATGGCAGTGCCTACAAAGGGCTGCTCTCCTGTGTAAAATAACCCACTGATCTGACCGCGAAACTGCGGATCCACAGCCGAATACAGGCGCGTGGACTGGTACGACTCTCCAGCCCCGCCGCCAGCAAAATGCGGTACCAGTAGGGTCATGGTTTCTACAATACCGTAACTCCAACCAAAGAGGTAATCAGTGTCCAACCCATCACCCTTGCTCTTCTTAGCGCTCAACTCTGAGCGGCCGCGAATGGTCTCTTGACTATATTCGTATGTGGGCCACAAGCGCGAGGTATTAGCCGCAGCTCCTATGACCAGTGCCATGACACAGACCACAGTGGCACGCCCCCACGATGCCCATGTCTTCTCCAAAATGGCCTCCACACCTTTGGCCAACACGAAAAAGCCAAAGAGCATGAGCGTGTAATAGGTAATCTGCACGTGATTGATATACACCTGCATTGCGGTAAAAAGCGCTAGCAGTCCACCACCCAACAACCAACGCCCACGATAAGCCAAAGCCATGCCCGCTAGCATGCCCGGCGCCAGCGCCAGAGCTATCATCTTCGTCGTGTGTCCCGCTTCGATGATGTCAGCGTGATACGTTGTAATACCATAGCCCACCGCCCCCAGCAAGCCAACGCGCCAATCAGCCCCCAGCACCACCAAAAAAAAGTACATGCACCACATGGCCAACAGTACCTGCGGCCACACAGTCGTCATGATATCCGTCCAAAAAAGCAGAGTGTTAAATACGGGTGCCGTCAAGTTGCCTTGCGCACCGTTGTAGATTTGATAAGAAGGCATGCCGCCAAAGGCGCTGTTTGTCCAAAGCGGCACCTTGCCCTCAGACTCGAGATAGGCTCGGATTTCAGTCTGCATTCCGCGGGCTTTCTGGTTATCAGGTTGGGGCAATACCTTGCCCTGGAAAGCATTGGGAGCAAAGTAAAACAACGACAACAAGGCCAAAAAACCAAGGGCCAAGGCATGAAAACGAAGTTCTTCTTTCATAAGAATGCTCAAGTAAACCAGCCGTGGGTAAGCAATTGCCGGACGCGGCGAAGGTAGGTAATTGCTTCTTCCTGACTGTATGAGATAGCAAGTAATGATGCGCAGAGCTTAGCTGATACAGCGCTTATTCATAGTAATTGAGGCTGCCCCCTTTCAAATCACCAGATGCATTTTTAGCCTCAGGGCTGACCTGTTCTACCTGCACCTCGTGGCCCACGACGACCATGAGCCAGCCCAGCACGTCGCCCTGGCGCCACACGTCCTCGTGGCTCAGCCGCGCACGCACTTGCTGGCGTCCTTCCTCTTTGACCGCCTCCGCCTGCGCAGCGTCCTCCTTCTTCACGTACTTCAACTCGATGAGGTGCTCGTGCCGAGGCTCCAATATCGGCGGCCGGCGCTTGAGGTAAATGTCTGCATAGCCCTGACCCACCGGCCACTCGCTGAACACGCCGTACACACCCGTGGGCACCAACAGCGCCATGAGCACCGCCTTGACGTGCTTCTCGCTCCAACCGCGAGAGTCTCGGTTCGACAAGCGCTGCAGTACTTTCTGCAGCGCTTCTGCTAATGGCCCCATATTGTCGTCGCGCGCCAGCGCTGCCACCCGTTGCACCATACTTATCTCCTCAGAGGCCATGTCCGCCTCCTGAAGCAGTACCTCTTGGAAGTGCTGGTAGTACAGGCCCTCTATCACGCGGTTGGGCACCTCAAACACCCAGGTGCCGAACTCGGATTTCTGGATGGTCAGCAGACCCAAGTAGAAGAGCAAACTGGCGAAGTCGTCGCGCGTCCAGCGGCGTTCGAAAGTGTACTGCAGCGTCAATGCCGCACTCGTACTGCCCTCTCGCAGGATTTCCTCCAGAACCTCCTGGTTGGTCTTCGCATTGCCCACGCGCAGCATACGCCGAATCTTGCCGTAGTCGCTCGACACATTAGTGTCCAAAAGCGTATCCGGATACTCGCCATACAGGGCATAATGTGATGCAAAGTACAACACCATATCCGGATTGTACAGCCGATGCTTCACTTGTTTGTTGAAGCGATAGCCGTTGTACCACACTCGCACGTCGTTGGACACGACTGGAAAATCTGCTTCGGGCACGCCCGCCAAGCGCAGCAACTCGGCCACCTCCTCCTCCCGAAAACCCAGCATGTCGTGCATGTTCAAGTCCAGCGTCAGGTTCGAGGCGATGTTGAAGCCGCTGGTCAGGCTATCCAACGTAATGGGTGAAATACCCGTGGCAAAAATGCGGTCTATGATGCCTCGCTGTGTGCCTTCCTTGAGCACCTCGTAAAACTTGCGCACAAAGCCGTTGCGGCTCACTATCTCCTTGAAATCATCCAAGTAAAAGGCTATCAGCTCATTCGTAAAGTGGTCGTACTCGTCTATGAGAACAATGACCTTATCCTCAGGGAAACGAGTCCGGATTTGCTGAAGGGCTATGTTCAGGGTGTTGCTTGGGGTAGGGCTATCCCAGATCTTTTGCAACTCCTCTTGGCTGAAACGAGAAAAGCAAGGTTTGAGGGAGTCCAGGATATTATTCTTCACCCTGA
>FWPU01001371.1_pt1 | contig 73426 bp, 58 predicted proteins | sample 2228361 | NCBI WGS metagenome assembly FWPU01 (sample SAMEA103939777, study PRJEB20133) | metagenome | reverse complement strand
CGTTCACGATCCCGCCGATTCTTCGGATAGTCCTCCCTGCCCCGATACGCTACCGGTTGTGGTAACGCCAGTCCAAATGGATACCCCAGTTATGAAAATCCGTATGGGTGCTCTTTGGGTGCGGCCATTCTGGCGGGCATGGGCGTGGGAGATGTTTCAAAACGAACGGGATGCGATCCGACGTGTCCCGGTACGCCACCGCACGGTTCAGCCCGCCTCTTCCCGCCGGTAAAGCCACATTTCCGCTTGCGGCCCGCAGCCCAGCGGCTTCTTGCCGTAGCCGTCATCCCTGCTCAGCACCTTGGGCTCCCTGGCCGCGTTTTGTGTGCCTCCGGAAGAGGCGAAGCACCACTTGCTTCGATCGGACTTGCCTGGTAGCGCTCGAAGAGCGCAATCACACGGCGGCATACTTACCCGCAGATGGCCACGCCCGCGAGATCCCTGATGCGCGGCATGTGACCCCACAGACGCAAATGATTGGAACGTAACGGTGCGAAGCAGGATAAGGGACAAGCATATAACACTCCCAATAAATAAGGGGTGGCGAGACCCGGAGCCCAGGGATCTGGCAACCGGCGGCCGCCGATACGCGGCCTTGGGCAGCCTGGGGGACAGACAGGGAGGCGAACACCGAAAAACCATATACTCCGTCGGTCCGGAAACTGTCACCCTGAAGGCACGCTCGCTCCAGGGCGACACGGCATGCACTCCTTGTCGGTCCGGAAAAACGGATGATCACCCTTTAGGAATGAGGAATGAAGCTTCTGCACCCAAGACGATGGAGAAAGACATGAGGAACACAATCGTGGCTAGTCTGTTCGGACTTTGCTTCGGTTTGTTCTGCGGATATTTCCTTATCGTGGTGGGGGTTGACACGGTATGGCCCTCTTTGTACAAGGTTGCTGCCCCATTCATCTGCCCAGGGCGGCTATCTATGTGGTCCGGGTGAAGATCGATGAGAAGCGACGCGTTGGGGGTAGATTATGGATATGAAGGTGTTTTTGGCCATTTTCAGCTCGGTCCTGCTGGCAGAACTCGGCGACAAAACGCAACTTGCCACGATGCTGTTTGCCACGCACCGGGCGCATTCCAAATGGGTGGTTTTTACAGCATCCGCCGCCGCGCTTGTCCTGGCTTCCGCTGTGGCCGTGCTCGCGGGGCATTATGTTTCACGATGCCTGTCACCCAGGACGCTTTCCGTGATGGCGGGCATCGGCTTCATTCTGATCGGGCTCTGGACCATTCTCCGGTAGGCGTCTCCCGGACGAACGACGTTCCGGGGGTTGTCTGGCGCCTCGGGGTCCGAATTCAAAAAAAACGGCGGACCTTGTTCACCGGAAAAATCAGCGCTGACAATCATGTAGGTTTTGTTCTTGACTCGGAGACAGCGCTTGGGCTATCGAACGGATAGCACTCGTACGCTAAGGGGGTCCGCGGCATGCCAACAAGGTGGACGTCCGGTTGTCTTCCTGTTTTGCATTACCTGATGGCTTTGCTGATATCCGCAGAACAGGTTTGGGGAGGTGCGGCTAGAGCCCCGGCCAGACCCGCTATGCGTCCCGCCGCTTCGGCGCCGCAAAAGTCTGCGCCCAAAGAGGAGAGTGCAACGGCCGAAGAGCCAGATGAAGAGAAGGAGGAGAAGCTTGACGCGGCGATCGAACAGGAACTGCGCTACGCGGAGCTTCTCACGCGCCATGGCCTTCCGGACTATGCGGAGCGCGTTCTGCGCACACTCAACCCGGACGTTGCGGGCCCGCGCTACAAGGTGCTGCAGCTTCAGGGATTGATCGCTCGCGGCAAGTTTGACGACGTCAATCGGGTTATCGCACAGGAGCCGGACCCTGAGAGTGCGACAACCTGGGCCATGAGACTGGCTCTGGCCGACGGTTATTTTGCCTGGGGCAAGTACAAAGAGGCACGTGCCCTCTACGAAGGCTTTTTTCGAAAATATAAGGATGGCCCGCCCAAGGAGCTGAACACCTTTTTCCGCGACTCCGCGTACAAATATGCTCAGATGCTTTTGCTCATGGGGGATCCGAAAGCAAGCATCGAGGCCTACCGGACCGCGCTTAAGGCTAAACTCAAACGGCATGTCAGGCGACAAATCCTTGCCGAGATGGCCGAACTGATGCTGAAGGAGGCGGAAAAGGTCACGCCCGAGGCTCGGAAAAAGATTGCTGCCGAGGTCGAGAAGCTTCTGGAGGACGTGTTGTATGCGGAGCAGATGGACCTGTGGTTCGGCAAGGCAATGACGATGCTGGCTCACATCCGCCTGATGGAAAACGACATGGAGGGAGCGATGTTGCAGGTGGAGACGTTCTGGGACTCCATTGTCCAGATTGACGGCGCGCTGCGTTATGAGGAGCAGAAGCAGGGCGGAGATCTCACAAAGTACAGTCCCCTCGCTCAATGTCGTTACCTTCTCGGTGATATGATGCTGAAGGAGGCTCGCAAGTTGATTCCTCCCAAGAGCGTGGAAGAAAAACAGAGAGCCTTTGACTTGCTCGCCCGGAAGGACGAGGCGGGCAAGGGGAGAGATGGGGCGTTTCGACATTTTATCAATGTGTACGTGAATTATCCGGCGTCCCCCTGGGCACCGGAAGCTCTGGAAAAAGCCAAAGAGGCCCAGCGACTTCTTCAGGAGCTTGGTGCCACGGTTTCCTACACTATTCCGCCGGAGAAACTCGAGGAAATGGAAAAAGCTCAGTTTCGAGAGGCTCGCATGCTTTTCAATCAGAACCAGTACAAGGAAGCAGCGGAAGCCTTCTTCCGGGCGCTTCGAATGTTCCCGGAAACGGAAATGGCGGTCTCCGCCTTGGGAGACCTTGCCCTGTGCTTCGTGGAGATGAACCTGCTGGAGAACGTCCCGGACGACGAACGGGTTTGGAACGACCGATATGTTGATCTCCTTGTGGGCTACCTCGCCGAGCGGTTCAACAAGAACCGCGAACTATCTGTAAAGGCGGGTGATGTGGTTCTGCGCATTGCGGACCGGTATGACGAGTTGAAACGCGCGGACCGCAAGTTGGCGGCGTACAACGTGTTCTTTGAGCATTTTACCCGCCACCCGCGTACGCCGGAAAAGCTCTTTGTGTTCGGCCAGCAGCAACTCGACGTTGGCCATGTGGAAGGCGCGTTGGACTATTTCTTCAAAATCCAGACCAACTACGTAGGATCACGCGTTTTTCATCCGACGCTCAGCCGTATCGCCCTCTGCTACAACAAACGGGAAGATTACCCGAAGGAAATCCAAACGCTCATGACTCTCATTGCCTCGCTAAAAAAAGAAAAGGTGCCGGATCCCCTCCTGCTCACGTCCATGTACCGACTCGCCTACGCCCTCCATGCGTTCGGAGCCAAGCAGGCCCGCAAGGCGGAAACCTCGGAAGGCAAAGCGTCTGGCGAAAAGTTTCTCAACACAGCGATCAAAAAATTCGACGAGTTGATCGGAATTCTAAGCGATGTCACACACCCGCTTTATCCTCAAAAGGCAGAAGACCGCGAGAACAATCAAACCATGCTGCAGGGAGCCCTTTATTATACCGGTGTGTGCTACACCATGTTGACCCAACCGGCCGACAAGGTGGCCGAGTTTAAGAATCGGGCCGCGAAAACATATCAACGGCTCGCCTATGAGTTCCCGAAGTCCCGATTTGCCCCTTCGGCGCTCGCCCAACTGGGTACGCTCTATACGATCATGAAGGATGCTTCTCGCGCCAAGGAGGCTTTGGAGAAGCTCGAGAAGCAGTACCCAGAAAGTGAGGAGGCTAAAAACTCCAAGTTCATTCTGGCCATGAACCTCCTGCAATTAGGAATGCGGGAGGAAGCCATCCGGGCTTTTAAGGACATGTTCGAAGGGGGAGGCCAGTTCAACGCGATGCAGATTCTTACGGCCGGGCTGAAGCTCGGAGAAGCCAAGGAGCACGAGATTGCTCTCGATGCCTTCCGAAAAGTGATGGCCAACACCCAGAAGGGCACTCCAACTCATGAATTGGCCCTCCTTGGTCGGGGGAAATCTGCCGCCGAACTGCGCCTTGCCGACGAGGCCATACAAGCACTGGAGGCTGTCAAAAAGGAGTATCCCCAGTCCAAAAGTATCGTAGAGGCCTCCCTGTATCTGAGCCGCGCGTATGGAGAAAAGGCTTCCCAAGAACCCGATAGGGACAAGCGGGTCGCCCTTTTCAATCGGAGCATTCGCAATATCAACTTTGCTCGGCGTTACATGAAAACACCGAGCGAACAAGCGTTTGCCCAGTTGGCCATCGGCAAGACGTTCCTTTCCATGATTACGGCCGAGGAAAAACACGGGAATCCGGAAACGGTTCAGGAGGCGGTGGACAAGGCTATTGTCCCCTTGTGGTCGCTGGCAACAACCGGGAATCTCGAGGACACTAAAGCCCGCATGTATATCGAGGAAGCGTTCACTCTGCTGATTCCTCTTTACCTCAAAAGCAAGCGGTGGAAGGACGCGTGGGAACGGTGCAGTGAGTATCTGGAGACTTTCGGCGCTACCGCCACATTTTCGGAGACCATGCGAAAATGGCGCGGCGAAGCGCAAACGAAAATGATTCTCGAAGGTACCGCGCCGGAAGACCTTGTGCGCTCCCCGACGCAGAAACCCCTCGAGGAAGCCGGTTCCGAAGTGCTATCCGTTTCCGTTGAGACCAACCCGCCACCGCTTGCCGCAGAGCCAAAGGAAAAGGAGAAAGAACCATGAGTCCCTCCCTGTCTTTTTCCCGCGCGTGGCTTGCAGCAGTGACTTCGACGGTCATATTTTTGGGTGCATCCCAGTACGCGCCGGCGCAAATACACGGTGCCATCATCAAAGCGAATGGCCAACGTGTCCCCAGTCAAGGGCAAGCTCCGATTCGCTGGCTCCCGTCCAAAAAACAGTATCTGGTGACCCTTCCGTCCGGCGTGGCCGTGCCTATTGCCCTGCAGCAGGTGCGCGCTTTGGATGTTCCCAAGCCTCCCAATCTGGAGGCCGCCGCCCAGTTATCCGTGCGTTCTCCCGCCTCGGCCATTCCGACCCTGGAGCGGATTGTCAAGGATTACACAATGCTCAAGTGGGATACCGAAGCGGCCCGTTGGCTCGCCGAAGCCTATCTGCGGATGAACAAACCCAAAGAAGCCGTAGAGTATCTAGAACGGCTTTCTCCGGAAACACTTCGCGAAGGTTCACTCAGCCGGGCTTACTGGTCGGCCTTGCAGCAGAGCGGGCAGAAAGCCAAGCTTAAACGCGTCCTTCTCGAGGCCATCGAGAACGGTCCCCGGGAAACCGCGGCCATCGCGCAGGTGATCCGTGGGGATCTCGAGATGGAAGCCGGCAACATCAAAGAAGCGCTTGTTCACAACTATCTGCGTACCGTTCTTCTCTTTGACGACGTTAAATCTATCCAGCCGGAGGCTCTCATCAAAGCCATGCGCGCGCACGAGAAGCTCGGAGAACATTCTCATGCCGAAAAGTGGAAGAGAAAACTGTTGCAGGATTATCCGGATAGTCCCTATAGTAAGGAACTAAAGGGATCCGGATAAAGGCGAAGGGGACGGATTCCTCCCTTGCCGCGACGGCGGTGAGGAAGCAGACGATCCCACCTAGAACGGAAAGGATTATCCATGAGAAAAAGTTGGGCGGCTCGGATCGTGCTGGCCACAGGCATTATTCTCGTTTCTTTTTCGGCTTTTTCACAGGCTCCCGCACCGGCGGCATCTGCCGCACCCGCTGCAGGAGGAAGCGGAGTTGGAACTTTGGTGGACGAAACGGGCAAGGCCGTCTCTACAGAACGGGTCGCTCCTTCTTGGGGCCTTTTTTCCGTCGTTACAGGCTCCGGCGTGCTCGGTGTGCTCCTCTGGCTTTTCTTGTTTAGCGCTGGCGGCGTCGCCGTCTATCTGATGGTGGACTGCTATATCCTGATTCAGGAAAAACGGATCATGCCCCCAGGACTTGTTTCCAACGTCACCCAGGCCATGGGCGAGGGAGACGTGGTCAAAGCCCTTCAGCATTGCGAGGATGACCCCGGGCCTCTCGCCAATATCCTTACCGCCGGGTTCAGCCATGTGGAAGAAGGATTTGACGTCATTCAAGAGGCCATTCGGACTGCCGCCGACTTGGAGGTAGAGAAACTCATGCAGCGGATCAACTGGATTTCCGTCATGGCCAATGTAGCGCCCATGCTGGGCCTTCTGGGGACCGTGCAGGGCATGATCTGGGCGTTTGCCGAAATCGCCAAGGGCAGTGTGGATGTGGGCTATCTGGCCACGGCCATCGGACAGGCCCTTTACACCACGGCGGTCGGATTGGTGATCGCCGTTCCGACTGTGAGCGGGTTCTATTTCTTCCGTAATCTAGCCAATCGGATTGTGCTCAAAATGGAAGCGCTCACAATGGAACTCATCAAGGACCTGCGTAATGTTGAGGTGGTTCAGGAATAACCCGAAGGGACTAGGCAGGCCGCTTTCCACGAATCAGAACCGTTTTGTTCTGTCCCTTCGGAAAAGAACCGGAAATGGACCGAGCGTTGCAGCTGAGAGACTCCCATGAAGAAGAAACTTGAAGACCCGGATATCAACATGACTCCCATGATTGACGTGGTCTTTCAGCTCATGATTTTTTTTATCGTCACGATCAAACTCAATGAACAGATTAACGAGGATATCATTCTGGAAGATGCCGTCCATGGTCCTATCCTTCAAGATATTAACGACCCGCGCCTGTTCGTTGTGGAAGTGGACCGCCGGGGAATGATTACCATTCACGGACGACCACACAGCACGGGTCAACTTCGAAACCTTCTCCTTATGCGCCGGAAGCGCTACGGCACAACACAATTTCCGGTCCTGATCCGCGCGGATTACCGGGCCAGGCATCAGGATGTCCGCAAGGTCATGGACACATGCACGGATGTCGGTATCTGGCGATTAGACATCATGGCTGTCAAGGAACACAGGGCAACAGCGGGGCGGCACCAGCCACATGTCCACAGGGGGTTGCTGACGCGGTAGTACGGGTCCACGTCACCGCTTTCACTCGTTGAAATCCGCGACCGAAGCCCCCCTTAGCCAGCCGAAAGAGGTGGTACTATGGCCAGACGTTGCGAAGAAAAGCCTCAGCTCACAATGACGCCCATGATTGACGTGGTGTTCCAGCTTTTGATTTTTTTCATCGTCACCCTCCGGCAGGAGGATATCTACTCACGTTTGGATATTTCGCGCCCAGCGCCGGATCCCAACCAGCAAGTGGAACAGATCGAAGACATGATCGAGGTGATTGTCGGACACCTCCAAACCGGATTCAGCATGAACGGGCGGATCATGACGGTCGAACAACTTCGAACCCGTCTTCGCGAACTGGCTTCCTACGACCGACGCGCTCCTGTTCTGATTAAGTGCACCGGCCTATCCCCGCATTCCAAATTGGTGACGGTCCTGGATATTTGCTGGGAGGTTGGATTGCGGAACCTGTCTGTGTTCAGTATGTAGGGAAGAGTGACCGACGCGTTTCGAAACAGGGTACGTACAGACTTTCATCGCGCTGGAACGCTCGGGCGAAAAATCGCAAGGAGCGGGTGAAAGAATTCGACGTAAGGGGCGAGAGATGGGGATGGGTTTCGTTCATATCCCGAGACGGTGAGATCAGGTATTCCCAAACCGCCATATTCTCCAGCGGCATAGCGGTTTTTTCGTAGAACACATTCGTAGGCAACTCAATACAACTCCTTGCGATAGAACGGGGTTGTAATACGCGTCGTGATTTTCTGAAAGCAATGTGCCTCTGGCCCTAAGAAAAATCCTTTGCGAAACGTTAACACGCGTGGAGGTGAAGGGATTCTGATAAGAGGTCGGTCCTTCGCCTGTGGAGGAAACATCATGGCGGAAGAAATGCAGGAACAGGCGGTTGAAGTGAACTCCTTCGACGAGATGATGAAGCTCTTCGAGGAGATGTCCTTTTGGGAAAAATGGCGCAAGATTCGTGAAGGACTTCGCCAGCCAAAAGACTCGGGGCCTTACAAGTGGGCCAAGCTGCAGATGCTCCGATTGATGAGCCCCCTTTCAGGCGTTGTGGTTCCCCTATTGCTCATCCTTGTGATGGGACTTTTGGCAGGGCTGCAGGCCGTGTCGCGTCCTCCGATTCAGGTGCAAATCCGAGACGAAACGGTCACCGACGAATTGAAGCCTCCGGAGGACATCCCCGAACCAGAAATTCAGCCGCCCGAACCGACAGACATCGTCCAGATCAACGACACCTTTATTCCGTCCACGAGCAAGGAGACTTCGGTGGGGCCGGATGCCGATTTCAGCCCGCAGCCCTCTCCCTTCGACGCTGTGGCTATCATCAAGAGCCCGGTCATTATGAAAGGCGTCTTCGGAAACCGAAGCCCCGGCGCCCGAGGTTCTGCATTGGGTCGTTTTGGCGGCAGCGGATCCACCGAAGGTGCGGTTATGCGTGCGTTGCGCTGGCTGAAGAAACATCAGGAGCCGGACGGAAGATGGACGTCCACGTCCGGCGGAGGGATCGGGCGGGTGGAGGCTGCAGCTGCCTGCACAGGATGGGCCTTGTTGGCTTACCTTGGGCATGGCGAAACACCGGCTTCGCCCGAATTCGGTGCGACTGTGGATAAGGCCATTAAATGGCTTCTCAAGACGCATGAAGCAGGGGGCGGATGGTTCCCGCGTTCCTATCAGCATTCCATAGCCACCTATGCGCTTTGCGAGGCCTATAGCATGACCAAACTTCCCTCGCTCAAGGCAGCCGGTGAAAAATCCGTGGAGTATATCATTCAGGCCCAGAATCCCATGGGCGGATGGCGGTACGAAATGAATGCAACCGACGCCGACCTTTCCCACGTAGGATGGGCGGTGCAATGCCTCAAGGCCGCTAAAATCGGAGGGATCAATCCCGGCGGCATGGACAACGCCATGAAAAAGGCTATTGACTGGGTCAAGGGCGTCTACCTGGGGAACAGCTCCAGCGGGGTATTTGGTTACGTCAAGCCGGAAAGGGGACATCAGAATCTGACCGGAGTCGGCATTCTGTGCCTGCAGCTTTTGGGTCAACCTAAAGCCGACCAAGTCAAAGGCGGTCTGGCGCATTTGATGGCAACCGGAAACTTCCGATGGGAAGGCGCCATTTGGAAAAATGTGTATTGGTGGTACTACGACACCCAGGCGCGGTTCCACGAAGGTGGCGAATGCTGGAAAACGTGGAACAAACAGTTCTCTCTGCCCCTTGTCAAGGCGCAGATCGTTATTCCTCAGGCAATCGAAGGACCCGGCGGCCGAATGTATGATATCGGCTACTGGGACACAAATAACGACAGAGCCGGCCGGGTCATGGACACCACGCTTTGTACCCTGATGCTGGAGGTGTATTATCGGTACCTGCCGACCTTCCAGAAGCCGGAGGAATTCGCAGTAGAAGCCGCCGCGGCGGCGGCCGGACAAGAAGAAGAAGGAATCGTCAAGGCCAAGGATTTGGATATCGAGATCAAGATGTAGAGGGTGCGGGCTACGGCAGCATACGCCGCTGCCATCTCGAAATGCCTTTCAATCACGGCCGGGGTCAAAAAAGCCCCGGCCGCTGTATTGTTGTTTTCTTGTTCGTCCTTCGCCTCCCCAACGCCTTCTGGCTTTGTTTGATCCTTTTTCCATATTATCCTTCACGGCTATGCCGAACGTTGATTGGATCAAAACGACTCGGCGTTACGGATGAAAACCCAACGGCATGTTGTGAAAGGGTTGCTCACCTTGTGCCTGCTCGGCCTGATTCCGTTCCTTGGCGAAGCAACAGCCGACCGGGAAAAAGAACGCCGGGTCCTTCTGGTTGCCCGAGGCATGGCAGAAGGCGGCAACTGGCTGGTGCCACAGTATCGAGGCAACGTCAGGCTCCGAAAACCGCCCTTCATGTATTGGGTTGTGGCCTCGGCGTTTCGACTGGCCGGCACCACGGAATCGCTCTGGGTTGCACGCCTTCCATCGGCCGTTCTCTCCACGGTGCTCATTCTTTCCCTCTACGGGATAGGACGCTACTGGGTGGGCCGTTCACGCGCATGGCTGGCCGCATGGATGGCCTCGAGCAGCCTTTTGTTCCTCCGGCATGCGCGCCTGGCCGAAACGGATATTCTGCTCTGCCTGGCCGTGTTTCTTGCCCTCGCCTGCGGCTATGGCGCGTTGACACAGCGGCGCCCGTTCTGTCATGCGCTAGGGATCGGCGCAGCAGCCGGACTAGGTTTTCTCACGAAGGGACCCGCCGCATTGGCTATTCCCCTTATTACCTTGATCGGCTTCGGCTTCGGCCTTCGGCATTCCCAACGACGGATTTCCACAACCGGTATACTCGCTGCTTGTGTGCTTTTTACGCTTCTGGCCGCACCCTGGTACGTGTGGATTCTGATTTCGGAAACGCAAGCGGCCGCACAGACGGCGATTCGTAACGAAATGGCGGCAACGTTTGCGGGGAAGAGCCACCCTAACCCGTTCTATTACTATCTCTACGAACTTCCGCTGTTGATGATGCCGTGGGGTGGGGCGCTGCCGTTTGCCGTGTGGCATTGCGTACGGCACGGTTGGCATGAGAAAGGTCGTCGGTTTGTCCGGATCAGCTTCCTTGTCACTTTCATTCTTCTCAGCCTCGTGCCGACCAAACAGGAGCATTACGCCGTTCTTCTCCTACCCTCGGCTTCTCTGCTCCTTGCCGACTGGATGATGACTCGCCGCGCCTGTTCCGGCGGTTCAACGAGCGGGAGGTTTCTGGCTGGCTATTGGGATTTCCTGCTTATCCTTTCTATCGTGGCGGGTGGCACCCTCCTAACGTGGATATGCGTTGCTCCGGCTCGATGGAGTTACGCCTGGATAGGCGTTATGGCTGGCAGCGTAGGAGGGTGCGTCGGTGGCTTTCTGGGTCTAGTCTTGCCGTCCCTCCGGACGCACCCCCGGCGCGTGATCAGCATCGGCATTCTGGCGGCCGCATGGGGATCCTGTTACCATGGGGCCATTCGGGAAGCCTTTATCAGTGAGCGTGTCGTTCGTGATTTCGCTCAAGGCGTTCGATCGCAGATTCCTCCTGATGCCACCCTCTATGGCGTGGGGTCTCGCCTAGCCATCGTGGAGTGGTATCTTCACCGGCCGGTTAAGTCTGTGGATAGTTTGGAGACGGCATGGGATATGGCCCGTCCCGGCGATGCCATAGTGGTTGTGAGTCGTCGCCAGAAAAACGAAGCCACCCGCTCCTGGCCCGGCCAGCCGGTCATGCTGACCGCGGAGGGGCGGCGCATCCGCTGTGTCCTCCTCATCAAACCGCCAGCCCTTCAAACAAAACCGTGACCGGAAGTTCCCTCAGGGTGCGAAAACATATAGACGTACCATAATGAGATCGCTCTCGTCCTGAGATGGCGGCAGAACGGCATGGAGCCCAGAGCGGGAAAACGCGTTCGACGCGTTCTCGAGGGCGAAGGATTTGTTCTTCGGCCCTTGCTCCACCATGACGGAACCAAAGGAACGCAGCGTATCGAGGAAAACGGGCACTTGCCTACGTCGCAATTGCAGGGAGATAACAGGCGCGGTATGTCCGGCAGCGAGTGCTTCGTCTTTGCCAAAACCGATTTGGGGTTCTGTCGTCTCCATTCTCTGCGCCGGAGGCTGTTGTGTGCGAACGCGTTGCTTATCTGTCCGCGCAGAACCCGTTGTGTTTCCTTTCTCGAACGATTCCACCACGGCGGCCACCGCGGCCGGGTCAGTGGTTCTAATCCGGATGATGTACACACTGTCCTCCGGTATGCCCTTTTTTCGTGGGACGACAGATACATGCCTTTCCGCGTGTCCCCAACGGTCCGATTCTCCTGTTTCTATCTTTCCGGCACCGAGGGACTGGGATGCGGCTAAAGTCCCCTCCTGCCGTGTGGCCACAGTCTCCTCTGTGGGTACTGAACGTACTTTGGGGGAGGCCATAACGATGCCATCACTGGGTAGGCCTTCCTTCGCATCGTCCACCGGCCTACGCTTCGGGGAGACAGGCGGCGTGCCAACCGCTCGCAAAACCTGATCCTCGTGACCTGCGCCTGCTTCCACGATACGTGCGATTGCGTGGGATGGGGACGCCGCCCTGGCGTCTGTGTCGCGCGGAGAAGTGATCGAAGGAAGTGTGGAAATAACGGGCTTCCGATCATTCAAAACATGCTTTGTCGTGTGAAGAAGGGGTTCACGATCTTTTTTTCCCGCGGATGGTATGTGGCGTGCGGTTTCGCCGGAAGAAGGGGGCCCGGCAGCCGGTAACGAGGTGTCCTGTTTTGATGGAATCGCAAGGGGCATTTCACGGGGGGAAGCCACGGCCGGAACCGGATGGCCTACCTTTTCCCGCAACGTTGACGCAGGGGCGCTGCCCGCAGGAGAGACGGCAGAATCACCAACAGATGGAGAGGAATCCGCCATCGACGATTCCGGATGCGCGGACCGCACGGCTTCCTCCGGCGTGTGGGCTGTGACGGCTGCCTCCTGGCGGGATTTACGAGGGGACCGTTCTGGACAGGAAGAGGTTACATCGGATACCGGATGCGGCCTTGTGAATTCCCAAAAACCGTAGAGACCCAAACCAAGCAGACAAGCGGCGGCTACGGCCATGGAAAGACGGGACCGAACATACCACGTCCTGCGGGCAGGAGGTGTCACCGACTCCGCCGCAAGGCGCGCGCGAACATGCTCGAGTAGGTCTGAGGGAGGGTCAACATCCGGAAGCCTCCGGGTGCACCGCATAATCGTCTCCCATTCCGCCCGTTCCCGCGCACACGCTGGGCATCCTTGAACATGGTCGCGTAAGACGGCGGCACGGCCGGGGTCAAGGACACCATCCAGTTCTTCGCTCATCCACCGTCGCATGTGTCGGCAACGCTTTATCATGGGATTCCGATCCTGCGCTTCGTGGGCTAAAGGGTCCCGAGTTCAGGCAGACGACGTTGCAGCCGCTCTTTCAACATGGCCCGCGCGCGGAACAGACGCGACTTGACGGTTCCCAAGCCGCATCCCAGCCGCCGGGCTATCTCCTCGTAGGACGTGTCCTGGATATCACGCAGGACGATCACGGCGGCAAAATCCGGCGGAAGGGTGGCAATGGCCTGTTGAACAGCCATGGCCAACTCTGCGCGCTGAACACACTGATCCGGGCTTGCAACAGGGTCCCTATCGGCAGGATCCGCCGGTTCGTTGTTTCCGCCTTGCGGCGGATCCACTTCCCGGATTTCAACCGCATGTCGACGCTGCGTCCAACGCAATCGGCTGCGACACACATTGATGGCTATGGCGAATAGCCAGGTACTGAAACGAGAAGCGCCGCGAAACCGGCGGATGGAGCGATAGACTTTCACAAAGATCTCCTGCGCAGCGTCCGACGCCTCCTCATAGTCATTCAACATGCGGTAGGCGAGATTAAATACAGGGTGTTGCATTCGTCTGACCAATTCATCGAATGCCGTTTCGTCTCCGGCACGAAACCGAAGGGCTAATGCCTCAACGTCGTCAGCTTTCCGAACACGCGCGCGATCATTCGCACAAGGCTGTGAGCCGTTGTCCACCCGGTTAGACATGGGAAGAAGGCTTGTTGTTCCACGAAAAGGCTGCACCGTCTAAGGCTTGTCTCTCTTATCCTAAGCGGTGCCATATGTGGCGCAAACCGTAACCGTTACCTTGTAAAGATTGTGAGACACGTCCTCAGTACTTGTAGGAACTGCCGCCGATGTACTCCCGTAGGATGGAGGTGGGAGGAACGGGCCTGTCGCTGGTGGGAAGGAAATTGAGGAGAAACTCGGAAAGACGCCGGGCTTCGGCGTATTCTGGGCTGTCGCATTTGACCTCTGCGAGAAGAGGTTCCACAAAGGTCTTCAACACAGCCAGCTCGTAGTCCAATGCACTATTGAACGCCACGTGTGCTTGACCCTGGAAAGGGAAAATCCAGCGCTTTTCGCCCTGCCGCACGGCCGGCCAAAGCTGCAACGTCGCCAACGCCGAATGACCACGATAACGGGAATCCCGGACCATGCGCCGCATGAGCCGATTATCTGTTGTGGAAAGCCGATTGTTGGAGTCAAGGCTCAGTTGCGTCAGAGCGCTGACGTAGATGCGGAACGTGACGTCACCTTGGATCTGAGCGGTCAGACGAGGATTGAGGGCGTGAATGCCCTCGACGATCAGAGGTTGATGGCTCTCAAGCCGCAGACGACGCTCTGCGTATTCCCGCTGTTTGGTCTGAAAATTGTAACGCGGAAGCGCGACGGTTTCCCCCGCGATCAGTTTCAGAAGATCCTGATTAAAGAGTTCAAGATCGACCGCCTCCAAATGCTCAAAATCGGGCTGTCCGTCCGCGCGGCGGGGATTCCGATCGAGTCCCACGAAGTAATCGTCGGTGGATATCATGACGGGAGACAATCCGTTGACCCGGAGATGGGTGATGAGGCGTTTGGCGAATGTGGTCTTTCCGGAGGCGGAGGGCCCGGCAATAAGGATAAGCCGAATCGGAGGCGAGGCCGTGGCAATACGGTCTGCGATCTGCGCCAGTTTTTTCTCGTGGAGCGCTTCCGCCGTCTGGATGAAATCGGCGATTTTCCCTTCGGCAATGATTTCGTTGAGTCGCCCTACGGTGTTGACCCCTAAAATGCGGCCCCATTGTTTGTGCTCTTGGAAAATTTGGAACAGATGCGGCTGATCCTCAAAAGGAGGAATCGCAAAGGGATTGTCCCGGGTGGGAAGATTAAGGACAAAACCGGATGTGTAGGGCAGAATCTCGAATCGCGCGAGTACACCCGTGGAGGGAGCCAAGGGACCGTGTGCCAGATCGGAATAGCCCTCGCACCAGTGCAGAACCACATGGGGCGGATTCCGATGCCGGAGGAGATTCAGCTGGTGAATTTGTCCGGACGTTTGAAATGCTTCGACCGCTTCGGTGTAAGCGATTTTTCGTCGTTCAATGGGCAGATCGCGTCGAATCAAATCGCGCATGGCCGCATTCAGACGGCGACGTTGTTCTGGGGAAAGGCCTTCGTCCGGTTTTTGACCAGGAGAGTGAAAGCGGCAAAACAAGCCGTTTCCGAAGGAGTGCTCGATCGAGAATGCCGCCTCCGGAAAAATCTCCCGGACGGTCTTGCTCAGAATAAAACACAGGGAACGGCGATACACCCTCCACCCATGCGGGTCCTTCATCGTGAGCAGTCGCACGTTAGCATGCACGCTCAACGGATAAGAAAGCGAACAGATATCATGATTGACGGTGCAAGCGATGTACGGGAGACCCGACGGATCTGTGCGAGAGGGCATCAAAGCCCCAACCGTTGTGCCCACAGGGCATTCGATAGGCGGTTTCCCTTCAAGACTCACGCGGAGCGTTCGCATGTCTTCACTATACGCCGCGTTTTTGTCGGTGCAACCGTAAAGGCACGGCTCACTCTGCCGAAACGAACCACCGATCCGCACGGGGACTCTCGGCGCCACTGGACGCCCTTCTCTCTGATCCCAAGGACGGGGAAAGATACGGAATGCGTTTTCCCCTCCTCCTCCTATGATGGGATTCCACTCCCTGACGCCCTACACGTCCGACCGCTGCTCTGTCCCATACCCAACGCTGTACCTCAGCAGACTTCGTCTCCAAAGCTTGTTCCTATCGCACGTGCCGCGTGGACAAGCTGATGATCCGAGGGAACCACCCGCAGCCGAGCAATGGCGTCCGGAATGGGTACGGTAACGACCTCGCCATGGCGCATAGCGACCATCACGCCATGAGGCCCTTGAAAGGCACAGTGTGCCGCGTGTACACCCAGGCGCGTGCCCAGAATGCGATCGAAAGCCGTTGGCGATCCTCCTCGCTGTAGGTGGCCCAGCACCGTGACGCGGGTCTCCATGCCGGTGCGCGCCTCGATTTCCCGCGCGACTTCCGCGCCGATGCCGCCGAGTTGCCGCGCATCCGTACGCTTGATGTCCATAGCCTTGACGACTTCCGCTCCGCCCGGCAACCTGGCGCCTTCCGCCACACAGACCAGGCTGAACCGTTTGCCGCGCCGTGCCCGAGAAACGATTTTGCGGCAAACGGCTTCCCACGTGAAGGGAATTTCGGGCAAAAGAATAATATCCGCCCCACCGGCCACGCCCCCGGCCAAAGCAATCCAGCCGGCGTAGCGGCCCATAACTTCTAGAACGATGACGCGATGATGGGCGGAAGCCGTCGTGTGGAGCCGATCCAACGCTTCGGCGACTACGGCCACTGCGCTGTCAAAACCAAAGGTGACATCGGTGGCCGACAGATCATTATCAATCGTCTTGGGAACGCCCACGGCCTTCACGCCTTGCTCCATGAGCCGGGAGACGATGTGCATCGTGCCATCGCCGCCGATCGCCACCAGCACGTCTATTCCACAGCGCTGAAGGGTGCGAAAAACCTTGTGGGATACGTCTTGAATTTCGATTTGGCCGTCCGCCGTTTCCACCGGGTAGTGCCAGGGGTCGCCCTTATTGGACGTACCGAGAATCGTGCCGCCCCATGCAAGAATTCCGGACACCTCCCGGTTGGACAATTCGTGCATGCGTCCTTCGACAAGGCCTTCGAAGCCATCCTCGATGCCGAGAACCATGCCATGATATTGTTCCATGGCCGTCTTAGTCACCCCACGAATCACCGCATTCAGACCGGGACAGTCGCCGCCGCCTGTCAACAGAGCGATACATTTAGGTCCATTGTTTGACATGAGGATCCTTTTGCCTTCCTAATTTTCCACTTTTTCTGTGCCGCGGATGTGTCACCGCTTGCAGAGGATGGAACCAGGGAAACCCTGTTTCTGTTGATTCGGAGCAGAGATCAAGAAACGCCATGGATATGGATTATTCAAAATTTTCATGTAACCTACAGACACTTGGCTTGACCCGCAAGAGCAATGCGCGAAAAACGTATTGAATTCTTGCCAGAGGCAAGCATGTCCGAGAGGCTCGCCATGGCTTGGCAACCTTCCCTTCGGCCAACGGCAGCCACGTACGTTCTGCCGTTCCCCGGCTTGCGAGAGCCCAGCAGGGAGATTAGGCAGGAAGGCTTGCCCCGTTGTGGCAGAGGCGGCGCTTTTTTGTCTAACCCTCGTTCGGAGGCCATCAGGCCGGGCCCGAGGGGGCTGCCGTGCTGTGGGCATCCTGTCAAGCGCGTCCGGAGAACGTCGGGCTCACGTCAGGCATATTCCGCGCATGGCTCTCCGAGACGATCCCTTCTTGATCTCGCTCTTGGCAAAGGCTTGTTCTATGCCGTTGACGCTCAGCGGTTCACCGTCTGCCGGTGGACCCTGCTCGCCGGTCACAGCGAAGAAGGCCTTGGCATGGCTTCCCTCTGAGAGTTTGGCATGAGTGCATAATGGTGGAGGCCTTTGAATACAGAATACAGGGACGTCAGCATGGAAACAAAAGGTGCATTGCGCGTCATTTTGACATACATAAGAGTATGTTTTTCTTGATCGAAAAGCGACGATGTAACGCATCTAAAATACGCTTTTGAAGCATAATATCTTTTTTACCAATATGATATGGAATCTGTTTTTCTGGTATGAATGCTGCTTTAGTATGGACAGAAAGTGAGGGCTCAAAAGTATGGATCTTACGAAATTGACACAGAAGGCAGAAGAAGCCTTACGAGTTGCGCACACCTTGGCCGTTCAGTACGGAAATCCGGAAGTGGACGGCGAACATGTGCTTCTTGCGTTAGTAAGCGACAAAAACGGTTTGGTTTCACGCTTGTTGGAGAGAATGGGGATTTCCCTCCCCACATTGCGGGCGCGTGTGGAGCAGGAGGTGAATCGTCTGCCGAAATGGAGTACGCCGCCTGTGGAATCCGGCAAGACGTATGTGACCGGACGCTTCAATCGGCTGTTGATGAAGGCGGGCGAAGAGGCGGAGCACCTCAAAGACGAATATCTCTCCGTGGAACATCTTCTGCTGGCTTTTACAGATGAAGGACGGGGAACACCAGCGGGACGGCTTTTGGAGGAGTTCGCCGTCACGCGGAAGCGTGTTCTGGAGGAGCTGAGGGCGGTGCGGGGACACCATCGTGTAACAACGGATCATCCTGAAGTTCAATATGAAGCACTTCGTAAATACGGAAACGATCTAGTGGAGATGGTGCGGGCGGGAAAACTGGACCCTGTGATCGGCCGTGACACTGAGATTCGGAGTGTGATTCGGATTCTTTCCCGAAAAACCAAAAATAATCCGGTCCTCATCGGAGAGCCCGGTGTGGGGAAAACGGCCATTGTGGAGGGGCTCGCGCACCGCATCGTTCGCGGCGATGTCCCTGAAGGACTGAAGGATCGTACGATCTTTGCGTTGGATATGACCGCGCTGCTGGCCGGCGCCAAATACCGTGGGGAGTTCGAGGAAAGACTGAAGGCCGTATTAAACGAAATCAAAGCCTCCGAAGGCCGGGTCATTTTGTTTATCGACGAGCTCCATAACGTTGTCGGCGCCGGTCGCACCGAGGGCTCCACGGACGCCGGCAACATGCTCAAGCCCATGCTGGCGCGTGGAGAACTGCATTGCATCGGCGCGACCACACTGGACGAATACCGTCAACACATCGAAAAGGATGCGGCGCTGGAACGGCGTTTCCAACCCGTTCTCGTGGAACCGCCCAGCGTGGAGGACACCATCTCTATCCTGCGCGGTTTGAGGGAGCGCTTTGAGGTTCACCATGGTGTCCGTATTCAGGATGCGGCGGTGGTGGCTGCTGCCGTGCTCTCCGACCGCTACATCAGTGACCGGTTTCTGCCGGACAAAGCCATTGACTTGCTGGACGAAGCCTGTGCGTCCATCCGCACAGAGATCGATTCCATGCCCGCTGAACTGGATGAAATCACTCGTAAGGTCATGCGACTGCAGATCGAGGAAACCGCGTTGAAGAAGGAAAAGGACAAGGCCAGTCAAGAACGTCTCGAAGCGCTGCGCAAGGAGTTGGCCCATCTCAAAGCCGAAGCGGACTCCCTACGTGCCCAGTGGGAGGCGGAAAAACAAGCGATTCAAAAGGTTCGGGAACTGCGCGAGAAACTGGAACAGGCGCGTCTGGAAGCCGAAAAGGCCGAACGAGTCTATGATCTAAACCGTCTGGCAGAACTCCGCCATGGGGTGATTCCCGGGCTGATGGCAGAATTGGAACAACACCAGAAACGGATGGCCAGCACAGACGGGAAACCGACTCTTCTTCGCGAGGAGGTTTCCGAAGAAGAAATTGCCGAAGTGGTGTCCCGCTGGACCCGGATTCCTCTCACCCGTCTGCTCGAAGGGGAGCGGGAAAAACTGCTCCGACTTGGCGAGGTGTTACACCGCCGGGTTGTCGGTCAGCAGGAAGCCGTACAGGCGGTGACCAACGCGGTCCTGCGGGCTCGCGCCGGCATCCAAAATCCCCAACGGCCCATTGGCTCCTTCATCTTCCTGGGGCCCACCGGTGTCGGCAAAACCGAGCTGGCTAAGGCTCTGGCGGAAGCGCTGTTTGACAGCGAAAACAACCTCGTCCGCCTGGATATGAGCGAATACATGGAAAAACATGCCGTCTCGCGGTTGATCGGAGCGCCGCCGGGGTATATCGGGTATGATGAGGGCGGGCAACTCACCGAAGCCGTGCGTCGCAAACCCTACAGCGTGATCCTGTTTGACGAAATCGAAAAAGCCCATCCCGATGTGTTTAACACTCTACTTCAAATTCTCGATGACGGCCGCCTCACCGACTCCCATGGCCGAACGGTGAACTTCAAGAACACCCTCGTCATCATGACCAGCAACATGGGCTCGTCGTCTCTCATGGGAGGCATTGATGCGGAAGGCCGCATTCGCGAAGGAGTCCGGAGGCAGGTGTTGGAGGAACTCCGTCGATCTTTCCGTCCGGAATTTTTGAACCGGATAGACGAAATAATTTTGTTCCGACCCCTGACCCGTGACGACCTGGTCCGCATAGTGGATATTCAACTGCAACACCTGCGCCAGCGGTTGGCCGAGCGGGGGTGCCGCCTCGTGGTATCTGACGAAGCGCGGGAACGGATCGCCGAGGGAGGCTACGATCCTGTTTTTGGAGCGCGTCCGCTCAAGCGTTTCATCCAGCAACACCTGGAGACACCCATGGCGCGGCGGATCCTTGCCGGGGATATCCCCGCCGACAGCACACTACGCGTGCACGTCCGTAGGGAGGAGCTGATCATCGAGTAGCGCCCGCGTGCACAGAAAACGATCTTCATCAAGGGCCGTCGGGTGTAGGGGGCACAGCGCGAGCCTCTGTGGCCTGGTTTGAAGGCCGTTCAAGCCGCATCAGCCAACGGGTAAAAACCGGTTCGCTCACCCGGCGAAGCGACCAACGCAATCCTGCGACCACCAACAGTGCGAACCCGAGGCGTGCCCACAGAATGCCCGCCAGATGGCCTCCGACGATTTTCATTAGCACGGTGTCCTCGATCAGGCTATGCATGAGGCTCATCAGGGTAAGCGAATAGAACCGATCCTGCGTAGACAACCGGCCGGATCGCGCCTCTTGGATGATGAGACTACCGCCATAAGCCAGGCCGAGTGTCATGCCGATGATGGTCAAGGGAGCAACAGCGGGGCTCATGCCGAAACAGACCAGTACGGGTTGTAGCAGGCGGGTAAGGAGGCGTGTCACTCCCAGGTGTTCCAGCAGACGGAGAATGGCCATCAACAGGAGGATGAGGAGAGCTATTTTCGCAAGATTGTGGGACAATTCAATCGCCCAGCTTACCCATCCGGGGTTGGGAGAGTGTTGAGGAAACCACATCGTCTGGTTGGGCGCCTGCAGCCAGCCCGCCACGTGAAAGGTGGTGGACAGCATCCACCCCAGGGACAAAGCGCCAAGCAGGCGCACGACCAACAGGGATCCAAGACGGAGGCCGGCTTTCTGAGCAACGCGCAATTCCATTGGTAGAGCATGGGCCACCAACATGACCGTGCACAGGGTGGTCACCTGGGCCACGGTGAGCGGCTGTGGCTCAGCCGGCGCAAGAGCCGTAAAGACGAGGAGCCCGGCGTAGAGATTCGTCACCATGGCGGTTGCCCAGGCTAATCCCATGCTGCCGGGCAGACCCAGAAATTTCATCATGGGGCTCAACAGATGACCTAGCTTTTGGATAAGCCCCATATCTTGCAGCACCTTGGTGGCCACCGCGATGGGCATCATGATGCGGAAAAACTCATACCAGGTACGGAGGCCGTCACGGAACACCCCCAGCACGGCAAGGGCAAACGGACGAGAGATTGAAACCCGGCTATTCATGGAGGATCACGCCCTTCGTCTCCGGCAGGGGTATGGTGGAAAGCGGCCGCCGAACCGTTCTTCTGTGTCGGCCTGATGTTGAGCCGGACGGAGATGAGGGGTGAATGTCACGGCTCTTGCCATCGCCCACAAAGGTCGTTCCTGCTTCCTCCGCGCGGACGGCCCCTCAAAGTTCCACATGAAATCGGCTTTGCCATAACGCTACAGTCATGAGTGCCCAAAGGATGTGGTTATGGTTATGGGTCATGGCCAGATGTTCCTGGATAAGACGCTGAACTTCTCCGCGGTCCATGGTGGATCGGAGAAGTGGCGACTCGTTAAGAAGCTGGACCATCCAGTCGCGGAGCTGGTGGCGTAGCAGATGCTTGACAGGCAAGCTATACCCCTGCTTGCCGCGGCGCACGATGACATCGGGGAGAATGCCGCGCAGGGCGGAGCGAAAGATGTGTTTGGTTTCCAGGCCGCGCAGTTTCCAGTGGCCGGGCAGGCTGGCGACAAATTCAACAAACTGGTGGTCAAGCAGGGGTACGCGAATTTCGAGGGAATGAGCCATACTCATTTTATCCACTTTCATCAGAATGCTGTCGGTCATCATAAAACGCAAGTCGAGGTAGATTTCGCGGTTGACCGGATCCGCCTCCGTGCATCGACGGGCGAATTCCCGGACTTGTCGGAACGGCGCATGGGGGAGTTGGGCGCGAATCTCCGGTCTCCACAGCCGGGTGGCAATCGGGGGGATGAGAAAATACTGCCAGCGCAGGTGCTGTCCCTCAGAGGGCAAGGAGGCTCCTTCAACGAACCGTTTGAGACTGTTGACCACACCCTTTTTCTGGGGACAGTCGGGGAGACGACGAACCAGCGGTTGGACCACGCCACGGCGGATCCACGCGGGCAGTCGGGCGTAGAAGCGGTGGAGGCGACTAGCCTTGAATCGGTCATACCCCGCAAAATTTTCGTCACCTCCCTCGCCGCTCAGGCAGACCGTCACGTGGCGTTTGGCCTGACGACAAACGAGCAGCAGCGGAATGGTCGAAAGATCGGTCATCGGCTCGTCCAGATGCCAGACGGCGCTTTCGATGTGCTCCGGTTTGAGATCTTCGATCATCAGCACCTGGTGATCGGTGGCGAAGGCGTCTGCCACTCGTTGGGCATAATCCAGCTCGCTGAAGGTTTTGTCGGGATACCCGACCGTAAAGGTGCGTAGACGACCGGTGACATGCCGGCGCATCATGGCTACCAACGCGCTGGAATCGAGCCCGCCCGAGAGGAACACCCCCAACGGGACATCGCTGACAAGATGGCTTCGGACGGCGTCTTCGAGTTTTTCCCGTAGGCACTCTACCGCTTCCGGATAGCGCAGGGTGTTGCCCCCCATGCTTAGGTCCCAATAGGGGCGCACGTCGGCCTGTCCGTTGTGGTACAGGAGGTAATGACCGGGAGGGAGTTTTGCAACATCGCGAAAGAGGGTAGCCGGAGACGGCACAAACTCAAAGCCCAGGTAGTCGGGAAGAGCGGGGAGATTGATCGTTCGGGAGATGAACGGGCATTTCAACAGAGCCTTAATTTCCGAGGCAAAAAGAAGGCGACCGTTGAAGTGGTGGTAATAAAGGGGTTTGATGCCTATGCGATCCCGCGCCAGAAACAACGTCTTTTGGCGTTCATCCCAGAGCGCAAAGGCAAACATTCCCCGGAGTTTGGAAAGCACATTCAGTCCGTACTCCTCATAGGCGTGAAGGATCACCTCGCTGTCCGTTCGGCTGAGGAACCGATGTCCCCGAGCGCACAGGTCCTTCCGGAGTTCGCCAAAATTGTAAATTTCTCCGTTAAAGACAAGGTGGAGGGAACCCTCTTCGTTGTGCATGGGCTGTCGCCCATTGTCACTGAGGTCAATGATGCTGAGTCGGCAGTGACCGAGAGAGACAATCTCGGAAACCCAATACCCCTCCTGATCCGGTCCGCGATGGCTCATTTCGCATGTCATCGCCCGGATCAAATCCGGATCGCTCCATGTGAATCCGCAGATACCACACATGTCAGCACCCACTTCCTTTGTATCTTCTTTGTCTGTGGAGCCTTGGTTGAACAGGAAGCGCCCCATCCACGACATCCGCGCAAAAGCGGCCGAGGGGAACCGTGTGTCGTCCCTGCTGCGGTCTGATGCGGCCACCGGATAGCAGAAACCGTCAGACAAGGCAAGGGTTGGCGTTTCCATGGAAAGGCCGATCAGGAGGAGGGTTGTGGGGCTTGATTCGACCGGCCGTAGGGTTTTTAATGCCGACCGTGCGACGGGTAAAGGAACGTCGTGGGCCACGGCGCCACGATCCTTTCTCCGGGAGGTTGCCTCGAATGAATCGTCGGCCGGCTCGTTTATTGGGTTTTTTTGCCTTCTGGCTGCTCGTGTGCTTAGTGGCTCTCGCCCTCCACGAGCGTGTCCCGCGTTGGGGGAGGATGCCCAGCGGCCTGAGCCTACCACAGTTCATCGCGTTACTGGCAGGAGTCATGTCCGGTGCCGTGGGTTTAAACCTACTCACCGCTCTCCTCCTCGCCCGGCGACGCAAACCTGAAGTCGAAGCCCACATGATTGGCCGTTTGTATGGGCTTCTCGGCATGGTAGGCCTAACGGTTAGTCTGTCGTACGGCTTCGGCGTATTGGGGACGTTCGGAACGGTCTTTAGCCTGTTCGGCGGAATGCTTCTGGGATGGTCTCTTCAGGCACCGGTGAGCGGATTTGCGGCTTATCTTCTTATTTCCCTGAAGCGGCCGTTCCGGCCCGGAGACCGTGTGCAGTTTCCCAGTTTGAGCTTGACCGGTGACATTACGGACATTGGTCCGATGTACACCGTTCTGGACCAAGTGGGTGGCTCCATCGGAAGCGAGGAGGCCGTAGGTCGGCATATCCTGGTTCCCAACGCGATGCTGTTCAATCAGGTCGTCATCAACTACACGGTCTCGCAGGAGGCTGCCTACATGCTGGACGAGATCGTCGTCCGGATTACCTTCGATTCGGACTGGGCTGCCGCGGAGCGCATTCTCCTCAAGGCTGCCAATGACGTCACGCGCGACATCGTTGAAACCACAGGCCAAAAGCCTTATATCCGGGCCGATCCCTATGACTATGGTGTTTATCTTCGGCTGCGTTACCGGACGCGCGTAAAAGATCGGGCAGAAATCAGCTACCAAATCAACAAACTGATTTTCGAGGAAATCCAGAAAACACCCTCTGTAGACATTGCTATCCCCTTCATTTATTCCTATCGTGCCGGGCAAGACCGGAAGGAAGAAGGGGCGCACGACGCAGACGGCCAGAATGTCGTCTATATTCCCATAGACCGCATCCAAGTTGAACCGCGACCATACGAGGCCAACGATGTGGACCAACTCGTCCACAGCATCTGCAAGGACGGGCTGCTTCAGCCCATCGTCGTAGTGAAGTCGGCCTCGGGGGCTTACGAACTGCTGGCCGGGCACCTTCGTCTAGAAGCCTGCCGGAAACTGGGATGGAAGACGATTCCGGCCATGGTGCACGGTGGCAACGAGGACGCCGTGGGGCGGAGAGTCATTCCGTGATTCGCCGATCGTGCGCTGAGTCGGAACGCGGCGATGCACAGGGAAGAGCGCGGTTGCCCATGTCCCGCCGTAGGTCCGCTAGACCGAAAAGGCTGCGGTTAAAATCGCCAAAGCGGTCCGGCACACTGTCTCGCCTCCGCTGCGACCCCCGCTGACGGACGACGCATGCGGGATACCGTCCTGGTGGACGCATCAGGCCGCATGGCAGGGAAGGGCTTTGATCGGGGGAGAGGTTGGGGGACGGGGGAGTTTAAGGAAAGGTCCCCATGCTCCGAGCCACCGCACGCACTCCCTACTCAGGCGCCAGAGGCTTCGCGCAGGGAGGAACGCCGGTTCGGAATGGGGCGGCCAAGTCGGCGGAGAACCGCCTTGAGATCCTCCCAAACGGGAGCCTTGGCGCTCGGGGTATGGAGCAGATGGGCCGGGTGGAAGGTCGGCATAACGGGGATACCTTCGTAGTCCTGCCATTGCCCCCGGTAACGGGAGATTCCTTCCAAACCCAGAAGACTGCGCAGAGGGACCGCCCCCAGCGTGACGATGACGCGCGGCGCAAGCAGGCGAATTTGTGCGCAAAGGTACGGCCGACAGGCTTCCACCTCCTCCGGCAGGGGTGGGCGATTTTCCGGCGGACGACACTTCACGACGTTGGTGATGAACACCTCCTCGCGGCGAAACCCCATAGCCTCAATCATCCGTGTGAGCAATTTCCCGGCAGCCCCGACGAACGGTCTGCCCTGGAGGTCTTCCTCAGCACCTGGAGCTTCGCCGATAAAAAGAATCTCGGGATGGAGGGGGCCTTCTCCTGGAACGGCCCGTGTTCGCCCCTGATGAAGGCCGCATTGGGAGCACGTCCCCATACGATCGGCGATGTCGTCCAGCGTTTGGCCTCCGGTGCAGGGCGCCGACGGGATGGGCACCTCCACCGTCGTAACGCCCCCGCTCAGTTCAAACTCCAGATATTCTGACAGGCCGTCGAGAAGTTCAGCGAGAGACGGCAGCGAACCCATAGTGCCCTCCTGCGGTTTGTTGGAAGGCTACCGGCCGTGTCATGGGGCGGCCCTGGGACATGGAGGGAACTCTTTCAAAGCGTTTGCGCACGTCCGGGTGCTTTTGACGAACCATGGCCCCAACAGAACGTAGAAAGCTCCGAGGATCATCATGACAACAGCGATGCGACTGTTCCAGGGAGGCGGGGCAAAGAGGAACAGGGCAACCAAAATGAGGCAGGGAATAAAGAGGGCCGGATGTTTGGTAGGCTTGGGATAATGGAGGGTCGTCACCTGCAAAATGATGAACGTGCCGATGCCTAGCAAGAAGAGCACGCCCAGCTTGCCGGTCAGTTCTTCACGCGGCGGCACCAGCGTGACAAAACAGAACAGAGCCACCCAGGCCGCATTCGCTGTGATGGGAAGCCCGGCGTATCCCGCTTGTCCGCGAAGCGGATCGCGTGCTTTGAATCGGGCGAGCCGCACCACGCCCGAAACAGCCACGCAGGAAGGCAGGAGCACTCGCCAGAAGGGATCGCGATGGGTAAATGTCACGGCGAACACAAGGACCGCCGGGGCAATACCAAAGGCGGTCAGATCCACATAGGTATCCAGCTCGCCGCCAAACTCGCTCTGCCCCTTAAACCAACGGGCCAGATTGCCGTCCACCCCATCGAAAATCATCGCCAACATGATAAGCCGGGCGGACCACCGGAAATAGTAGCAAGGGTCTTCGGTTTGGACCATGCCCTGAATGGTCATCAGGATGCTGAGGAATCCTAGCAACATGGCCGCCAAGGTAAAAACCGTGGGGATGACCTGACGCCAACTGATCAGAAGGGCCTTCTCGCGGAGGTGCAGCAAGGGCATGGATCACGGTGTCTTTGTTTTCAGGCGGCCAATCACAGTGATTCCCGCAAACACACGATCTCCCTCCTTGACGCTGAGCGCCATGTCGTCTTCTGGAAAATACATATCGAGTCGGGACCCGAACTTCATCATTCCGACACGCTGGCCGAGTGTGACCGCCGTGGGCCGATCGTGAGGAGGCCAGTACACAACGCGGCGTGCGACGGGACCCACAATTTGGTTGTACAGGCAGCAGGTCCGATCGTTGCGAATGAAAATGGCGTTGTGTTGATTCTCGCTGGAGGATTTTTCCTGGAACGTAAAAAAGCGCTTACCCGGAACATACCCGAGAAAATGGGCAGTGCCACCGATGGGCGCCCGGTTGACATGAACGTCCCACAAGCTCAGGAAAATGCTGATACGAACGGTGTCCGATTCGGCCAATCGCCCGAGCTTCGCCAGTGCAGACTCGCCCAATCGGGTTCGAATAAGCCGGCAGAATGCCTCCCGTGGGATGTGGGTGATTCGGGCAATCCGTCCGTCGGCACCGGCGACAACGGCATCCGGGTCCGTAGGCGGAGAGCGGTCCGGATCGCGGAAAAACCAAAGAATGTACAGGATGAGAACGACGGCTATGGCCGCACCGCTAATGACCGCCGTGCGCCAGGATCCTCGCAGAAGCCGGACGATGATGGCGGCTCCGAGGCCGATGGCGCAAGCGCCCAGAAGGCACGACCACGCTTCTCCCCACACCACTCCGTGCATGACAAACTCCCATCGTACTACCGCAGGCGAGACGCCTCATGGCAGGAACGCCAGACACCTGGACGGCGAGACGCCTTTCCCGCTCATCGGCATCCCGCATCGGAAGGCCTCGCAAGAATCCCGTATCCCAAATCGGCCCGGTTGACAAGCGAAAATCCCATCGCATGGCCGTCTCACGGGTTTGGGGTATTCGCCGTATTCCCGTCCGTCATTTCAAAAATTTGTACCCTACGCCGTGGAGGGTCACAATGTGGCGAGGATTCCCCGGGGTTTCCTCGATTTTGGACCGGAGGCTAGCCACAAAGGTGTCCAGGGAGCGTTGCGTTCCGGAGTACTTGGTCCCCCAGACGTCATTCAATATTTGTTCGCGGGACAGGGCTTTGCCCTCATGGGCACAGAAATAAGCCAGGAGATCAAATTCTGTGCGGGTCAGAATCACCTCTTCCCACTTTCCTTCGTCCGAATCCGCCGGCGGTTTCTTCCCGAATCGTCGTGGCCTGTCGCGTATATGCCGTCGGAGCGTGCGAGACTCCACGTCAAGGAGACAGTTCCCAAATTCGTAGCGGGTCGGCCCTCCTATGCGCCGCTGCCCGCGAAGGAGAATCGTTCGGACCCGTGCCAAAAGCTCCTTAACGCTGAAGGGTTTTGTGACATAGTCATCGGCGCCCAGCTCAAACCCGTGCAGTTTGTCAAACTCGTCCTGACGCGCTGTCAGAATCACAATGGGCATGCTGGCGCCGGCCAGGCGGAGTCGACGGCAGACTTCGTAGCCGCTCAGTCCGGGGAGCATAAGGTCCAAGATGATGAGGTCGGGTTGCTCCGACTCTGCGCGCCGGATTCCCGTCTGACCGTCGGAGGCGACGATAACGTCATAGCCGGCAAATTTCAAGTTCTCCTCGAGACCGAGGCTCAAGGCCCGGTCGTCTTCGACAACGAGGAGGAGAGGTTTTTCTCTCATGATCGGAGAGCGGGAAGCCAGACCGTGAACCGACTGCCCCGGCCGGGTTGACTCGACGCGAGAATTCTCCCGCCGTGTGCCCGCACAATATCCCGGCACAGCGCGAGCCCCAGGCCGGCGCCAGAAACGCGACAGAGGGTCGAGGCCCGACCACGGTAGAACCGTCGGAAAATAAGACGCACTTCCCGTTTCTCAATGCCGATGCCGTGGTCTTCGACTACGATGGCCACTCCCGGGCGCCCCCGACGGCACGACGGATGGGCCTCCACGTGGATGCGGAGAGGAGCCGAGGGGTTTTCCGCAGAGCGGCCGTACTTGGCGGCGTTGTCAAGAAGGTTGGTCAAAACACGCGTGAGGGCGCCCCAATCTCCGCACACCTGCGGCAACGGATCCGCGAGGGTGAGGCGAATGGCCCCGCGAGCCGCATCCGCCGGAGCGGCGTCGGCCTGCTCTTCCGCGCGCTGCACCGTAAGGTCCAGCCGAGCGGCCATGGTGTCCACGGCAGATCGGACGAGCACACCGGGGTCCAGCCGTTCCCGGGCATAGGTCGCGGCGCCTTGATCCTGGCGAACAAAATAGAGCAATCGCTCGATTGTGTCCGCGAGCCCGTCGCACTCCCGGACCAGAGTAGCCAGAAACTGCTGTTGTTTCCCGCGGTCCTGAACATGACCGAGGTGGAGACTCTCGGCCAGCATTTTCAGGGAGGCCACGGGGGTGCGCAGATCATGGGACACGCTGGTGACAAAATCGCTCCGCTCTCGTGCCCGTCGGATTTCGCTGGCGGCGGAGCGAACCATAAGGATCGTTCCGGTCACCACGCATCCGGTGGCCAGCAGAATGCCCCAGGCGTACAGGCGCCTCGGGAAAGGCGAAGCATGGGTTGGGGCATCGGCTTCGTCCAGAAAAGCCGTGACCTCGACAAATCCGAGTGGATCGCGGAGTCGTCCTCGCGCGAGCACAGAGGACCCGGTGGGGACACGACGGCTGCTGGGTCTTGTTGGCGAAGGCGAAGAAGGAGGAACGGGGGAGAAAGAATCGCTGATACGAATATCCTCTGTGCCGGCGGTGGGTCCGGCGGCGGACAGAATGAACCCTCCGGCTGAAAGCAGGGCCAGCGTCTGCGTGAGCAGGCGATCGAACGCTTCGGGGGACACCCGAAATCCTGCATAAAGACCCTGCCGGTTGCGCAAATAGGTGAACCAATAGAGGCGGTCCTCGTGGACAAAGCTGATGGTGTCGGTAAGGGAAGGACGTTGCGCGAGGGCTTGCTGTATCCGTTGCGCGAGGCGTTCCTCGGTCATGGAGACGGGGCTTTTGCCGGGCGCAGAACGTCGATTCCCGGGAGGGGAAGAAGTCGGGTAGATGATGCCTACGGGTGTCATGTAAACATAGATCTGTTCGATGAGGGGATGGTGGTTGTGCAAACGAACAGCGACCATATCGAGGTCCGCCAGGTTTCCGCCCCGACTCAGGGCCTCGGCCGCTGCCAAGCGGAGGTGTTCGAGGTTATCCTCCAGGCGAGCGCGGATTTGACTGGACGCTTCCTGGATGGCATGGGCTGCGGTGATTTGCAAGCGACGCTGGAGCACGGATTCCCACTCCGTAAGCGCCAGGCCGGCCAGGAGGCTAAGGACGGCGGTGGGAAAAATCACCAGACCGAGCACAATGAGGGCAAATCGCGTTTTCATGGAGCGTTCGCCGGGCGTCCCCTGACGCCGGCTCCGCGAGGCGGAGCGTCCAGGGCAAGCCCATCGTCAAAACCAGGAGAACGTGAGAGCAGAAAAGCTCTACCGGCGATCCTACTCCGTTTCCAGCCGCTGAATCCAACCCCGGACCTTGTCTGCGTCCGGCGCGCCGGGGTTGAGTGCAAGGTATTTCCGGTAGTGCAGGATAGCCCGCGCCTTGTTTCCCAAAGCCTCCTCATAAAGAATACCCAGGTTAAAGTGCACGTCTGCATCCCGTGGGTCGAGACGGAAAGCGCAAAGGTATTCGCGTTCTGCGTCCTTCGGACGGCCTTCTCGTGCATAGATGACGCCAAGGTTGTAGTGAAGGTCGCGTTTTTCCATTTGGCTCGCGCGTAAAACTTTCTCATGCGCTTCTTCCAGAAGAGCCGCCATCCGTTCGGCCTTGCGCAGACGGTCCTCCCGCTTTTCCAGCTCAAGTCGGAGCGTTTCCACCTCTGTGTTCGCCGTGGTGGCGGCCGACGCGCGTTGGGCCAAAGCGGCCCGAAGCGCCGCAATTTCCTGCTCCATCTGCGGAATCTGCCGACTCAACCGTTCCCTCTCCTCCTTTTGCCTCTGTTCGGCGGATTGGATGGCGGCCAGTTTCTTTTCTAGCTCCTGGCGTTCACGTTCGGCGTGACGGGCTCGGCGGTCCGCGTCCTCCTGTTTTTGGAGAAGAGATTCACGGGCGCGCCGCGCCTCCTCGCGCGCAGACTCTGCGCGCGCCAGTCGTTCCCGGAGTTCGAAGTTCTCGCGTTGGAGATCGCGGAAAAGATCGGATTCCGGTGCCACGCGGGTGTCCGAGGAAGCCTCTTCGCGAAGCGGAACCGTGGACGCGGTGCTGCCGATCGAGGGCAACACGGAAGCCTGGCGGCACTTCCACGCCGTCAGTTCGTCTTCCAGGCGTTTTTTCTCCTTCTCCGCGTCGGCCAAGCGGGCCTCCAGTCGCGCCATTTGCTCGCGATGGGCCGCGGTATGGGCTTTTTCGGCTTCGAGCTGCTGCATCAGCGCCGTTAGCCGAGCAATCCTCTGCTCCATGTCGCTGCGTTCACGTGTCAGCCGGGCGTTGGTCTGTTCGATCGTCTCCTTTTCCTTTTCCACGGCGTCGATTTTCTTACGCAGTTGTAGATTTTCCTGAAGAAGCCGGGCATAGGCCGTCACATCCATCCCGCCGGTTTCCGTACGCCCGGTGGCGGCCGTGACGGTGAGGGAGGGCGGCGCGACGGTTTCCTCGCGTTCCCCGAGTATGGCCTTCTCCTCGCTCTGCCACGACCATCGGAACTCCTCACGGGCCGCAAGGAGCGTGAGGGGGGAACAGATGGGGAAAACCGACATGACCTGGATAACGATTCGGCCAACGTGTCTGATGAAGCGCTGCATGGGATCATCCCCTGCCGTTGTCCGATGTTGGGGCCCCGCGGAGACGCAAGCGGAGGCCTACCGGACGGGTTTCGGTTGCCTTTCCTCCTCTACCCGGCGGAGAGGCTTGGGTTCCTTTTTCATGTCCCGTTCGCGCAGATACGCGCGATCACCGGTAACGATGCGGGGGGTCAGAAAAACAGCCGTTTCCGCTTTTCGGAGCGACGTCGTTTCGTAGCGAAAGAGTCGCCCGAGGAGGGGAAGGCTTCCGAGAAGGGGAATCCGCTGGACACCAACAGATTTGTGATTACGAATCATGCCGCCGATAATCACCGTGACGCCGTCTTTCACCATGACGCGGGTGTTGGCATAGGCGCGCCGAACCACCGGGGTGCCCTCCTGAGGCGCCCCGTCGTACCAGTCGGAAATGGAACTGATTTCCGGACGGATGGTCATCGTGATGAAACCGTTGTCGTTGATTTTGGGTGTCACAGCCAGTTGCACGCCGACCTTCTTGAAGAGATAGGTCACACCGGTGATATTGGTGGTGCCGCTTTCCAATGTGACTTCCTTGTACGGCTGATCCTCGACGACTTCGATCTTGGCCTCCTGGCCGTCCAGTACGGCAATTTGGGGTTCAGCAAGTATTTCTGTCTTGCCGAAGGCGGAGAGAGCCTTGAGGATGACGCTCAGATCCTGGCCAGCGACGATGGTATTGACGGTTAGCGTTGCCGGCGCATTGGGAAGGGCGGTCGGGCCTGTGGGGGCCAGCACCGTACGGGCGCGAAATCGCGGGTCAAGGCCCTCGAAGACGTATTGCCAGTTGATGCCCAAACCCAAGTCGTCATTCAAGGTGGTCTCTGTGATCTTGGTTTCAATGAATACCTGTTTGGGAGGCCGATCGAAAAGTGCGACGAGTCTTTCAATCTGTTCGAACTGATGGGGAAGATCCGTCACCATAAGGGTTTTTGTCGCGCGATTCATTCGAACGGCGCCGGCTTCTTTCGATACCAAGGTGGAAATTTCCTTGAATACATCCTCCAGATTGGCGTACTGGAGGACATAACTCCGGGTCTCCGTGGGAAGCACACGCGAAATCGTGGACAAATCAGTGCGCTCCAGAATGGTTTGCATCTCGGCGATTTTTTCCGGAGTGTCAATCAGGATCAAAGAACCCGTCACGGGATCGGCAACGATGGTGCCAATGGCACTTTTGACCGTGGACAAGATTTTGGCCACGTGTTCAGGATGGGCGTATTTCAGTTCCACCCGGCGCACCCGCTTGTTGTCGTAAAAGCTGACGCCGTAGCGTGCTTGGTACTCCTCATCGGTCATGATCGTGAGGATTCCTTCGTTCACCACGTAGGCCAGATGGTTCACGGAGAGGACAACCTCCAGTGCGTCCGCTACCGTTACGTCGTCGAACTTCAGTTTGGTCGTTGTGCCCGCGACGCCTTTGCCGATGACGATATTGTTCAGCCCCCCTCGGTGAGCGAGAAAATCAATGAGCTGGGCGACATCCCAGACGTCGAGCGACGTCAGGTTGACCCGATTGGTCAATCCCGGAAGGCCATAATCGCGGAGTCGCTTCGGAACACGGGCGGGATCCGGTGTGTTGGCTCGGGAGATCGTTTCCGAGGGCAAGAGCGCGCTCGCATCGGTCTGCCCGCACGCGTTGAGGGTCAGGAGGGAGGCCAAGAACCAGAGTGCAAGCGTCCTAAGGAAACGCCTGCTGCAAACGGGCGGGGTACCGCCGACCATACCCGGGCGGGGAACAAGAGCGCCCTGGGGCTCCTGGGTTCTTGGTCCGGGCCCCTTTGTTGCCAATGTTGTCAGTCGCCCTATGTCAGGCTGCGGTCGCATAGCGGACAGTTGTTGGTTCTCGATTTCTGGCTCCGTGGCTCTACCTCTGCGCACAGTAAACCGATGTGGCAGCGACAAGGCAAGGCGAACGAGAAAAGATTCTTGCGCCTCGTCATTTGAGCACGGTGCGCCGGATTCCATCCGTCACGGTCACGCCTTCCTGCGTAACGGCTTCAACCTTCACAGAGCTGCGATCCAGAAGCACGTCGTCGCCCTTTCGCAGGAAGAGCAGCTTTCCTGTCTTGTTGTCGGCAACAATGGCCTCCAGATTGGTCGTTCCCTCGGGGGCATTCAGACGAGAGAGCCCCTTGAGCTTCACATGGGCCTTAAGGTATTGAATCCACGGCGTGAGGGCCGCCGCTTCGCCGGCCCTACGGACCTCGTTGGTTCCAGAGATCGGGACAGCGGCGGCAAGCACGTTGAAGGGATTGCGCTGCTCATAAAGCTTCAGGAGTGTGTCCAAGGCGACAAGCCCGGGGAGGGAGGAGGCCGTAGCCACGCCCGGTCCGGCCGTAGCCGGCACTTCGTGTGGGGCAGACTCCTCAACCCATTCCGGCGGCAGGAAATCCACCATAATTTCCGCTGTGTGGCCTCGAGTCCACACCTCCCATCCTGTGAGCAAGACGACGACACCGGCCAGAGCGAACAGTGGCTTATGCAGCACGCCGATTCCTGGAACGGCACGCCATGAAGACGTGCGGACCGCCGGTGTAGCCCCCAACCCAATGAGGCGAGGCGGGGCGGCAGAGAGGATAGACAGGGGCGGTGAGGTACGTGACGAAACATTTGGAGGAAAAGGCGGGGATTCTGGCGGTGTAGCCTCCGGTCGGAAAGCCACCTTCAATTTCTGCTTGGGAGGGGCAGTTCCCGGCGACGTGGGCGGAGACTCTACAGTACGGGACATAGGAGAGGGCGGCCCCGGCTGCTGCGGGGTCGGCGGTATCGCGGTCTGGGAAGGCTCCGGCTGTTTGCCGCCGGATTGAATTACCTTGAGGAGTTTTTCTTCCGGCAGAACCGGTTCGCCTGGCGTCGCCATCATACACCGTTTCCCCGTTACCCGATTGGTTCGCGCCCCCACCGACCGCGAACGGCTACGCGGGAACGCCTGCAGGCCGGATTTCCCGCTCGATAAGCCGTCGGATCAGGGACTCGTCCGCAACCCGCTTGTCGTACATCACCAACGCTTCCAGCGCATTATGGCAAAGCATGGTTACACGGCGAGGGTACCCTTGCGTGTGACGGGCAATGAGGCGGATCGCCCCCCGGGTAAACAAAGGCTCTGTCCCCCGATATCCTGCCTGCCGCAGTCGGAATTCAATCGCCTGTTCGACCTCCGCTTCATCTAAGGGGTTTATCACGTACTTCAGCGCAATGCGATCCCAAAAGTTGGAGACTTGACTGATCCGCGGCAGGAGTTCCATCTGCCCGACCAGGACGACCTGAAGAATCTTATACTCGTTTGTTTCATAATTCAGCAAAATCCGTAACGCTTCCAGGACAAACTTCGGCAGCATCTGCGCCTCATCCATGAGGAGAACCACAATGCGACCTTCCTCCACGCCGCGCGTGAACAACACGCGCTCAATGGCTTCGATCATGTCCAGGCCGGAAACCTGAGCGGGGAGGGGGGCCTGAAGCAGACGAGCGATACGGGAGAGAAATTCGGTCTCCCGACGAAAAAACGGATTGAGGATCATATGGAAATCCACCCGAGGATCTTCCGCCAGAGCCTGAGCCAGCCGTCGGCTCAACGTGGTCTTGCCGGTTCCGACGTCGCCGAGAAGGACGCTCAACCCGCGACGCAGCATGATCGACACTTGGAGGCGGCAGAGTGCGGCCTTGTGTTCACGGGAGAGAAAAAAGAAATCCGGATCCGGGCTGGTGGAAAAGGGCTCCTTATCCATCTGGAGCAGCCGGTAGTAGCTCATAGTCGGCTTCCCTTCTCGTTTTTGGCTGCCCCTGAACGCTGAAGCGCCAGGAAACCTCCCTCAGCCGTAGAATGAGGAGCGCCTCGCGGGGGAACCTCACCCGGCGGATGGATTATGGCATTTCGCCACAGGCCGGGGTTTCCGGCCCTGCCCTGTTCGGCGGCACTCACCACATTGAACATCTCGCGAGCCGTAACGTAGTGAAAACTCCATCCATTTTCGATAGTATAGCGGGAGGCCAGATAACGGTGCAAGCAAATTGCCGGCCATCCCAGAAGAGTCTCCCGATGCGCCGGACGGCACCCGTGTGTGTGCACCTTCACAAAAATCCAGTCCGGTCGGCCTATCACATGTATCCCTTGTCGCACCCAAAGGTCCACGCGCCGGGGGGTGGGAGGATTGACGGCGGAAAGTTCGCCTGTTTCGAGTCGGGGGAACATTCCGCGTTTTCGTCTGCGCCAGTCCAACCCCAGCGGTCCCTGAATCAGCAGGAGTGCCCCCTCCAGCGCGGCCAACGGACGGGCCGGATGTGTCCGGCACAGAACCCCCCGGTCCTGTCCGCGGGGACGGCCCGGACGGTCCCAGGCGCGGTAGAGGGCATTGACCATCCGCGGTTGCGTGGGAGAAGGGGCGGAGGGGAAGGTAAAATCGGCGTAGCAGCCGGTTTCGGCCAGTACTCGCAGTTCTTCGTTCACCCCGCACCAGTCCCCGTCCGGGCGCGCGTTGCAAAGCGCCCAGTTTCCGTGAACAAAACCGTAGCGGACAGCGCCTGTGGCATCCTGCCCGAGCAGGCCATGCCGTGCATGAAGTCGGTCGCGGAACGCGAGGAGCCGCTCCCGAAGGCGCTCGGGCGTATCGTTGCGATGATGGAGCTGAATTTCCACTTCACCCCACCCCGCCCGGCAAAAGGCAGCTAGCCGATCGAGGCAACCCTCGTCGTATTCCTCGGCCGGGTAAAAAAATGTGTGGCGCGGGGGACAGCCGTCGGCGTCGCGGAAATCGCCCAGCCGACGTTCATAGGTTTCCAGCCAATCCGCCAGAGCAGCACGAGCGGCAGGAGCGGAATCGGCGTTGCCGAGAGGTTCAAAATGATCCGCCACGCAGAACAGGAGATGCGTCAGTCGGGAACGATTCCGCGGCCGTCGCAGGATAGACTTCAGGTACCCCCACAGCCATTTGTCCACGGCTCGAATCATCAGGAAACCGCGACACCGCTGTTTTTTCTCAGGATCTTCAATAAACGTGGGAAAGAATGGCGATGGGGAGCCAGTGGTCCAAGGCGCCCTTGCTCTTCCAGACGCTTGCGGAATGAGGGGGGCCCGGCTCTAACCGATCTGCACGCGTGGAGTTCGCTCAGATTGATGATTTCGCCCCCGCCTCCTACCGCGGTGTGGGTTCCCAGGCGACGGGGAGTCGCCCCAGACAGAACCGCAGGAACCCCACAAACAAAGCCGTCGATAGGGTAGCCAGATAGTCACAGGCAGCCAGGATACGCCACGGCAGGCTGTTACCCCTCCGGCGACTCAAACGGTAAAGGCCAGCGCCAAGCCCCACCCCTGCCAAGGCGCCGAGGATAACCTGATGAAAAACGCATGCGGTCACCCAGCCGATCCCTGTCACCGGCGGTTCCACCGTGCTGGCCTGACGCATAACGCTGGAAGCCAGAAGCAGGAGGACGAGATGCGGAGTGAACCACCGGAGTACCTTGTGACTAAAAAACATCCACGCCCATCGCCCGTAGCGCGGCAGCAGACACGCGCGGCAGAGACAAAGCGCTTGGTAATCCCCCGCACCGATCCGGACGCGCCGACGCCATTCGCTGCGCCATGCCGGAAGCGTTTCCTCGGCGGTCGCACGCGGCTCGTAGACCATGCGGAACCCACGCTCGCGGACTTTCATTCCGAGCACGAAATCCTCCACGATGGTATTGTCCGGCAGGTCCTTCCAGAAAAGCTCCTCCCGCATTGCATAGATCGCGCCATTGGCCCCCAGGCAGGAATCCAGCCGACTCTCCCGCTCCTTGAGCCAATTCTCTAAGCGCCAGTAGCGGCTTTCCGCCAACGACGGCAGATCGGTAGGCGAGCCCGCTACATGCGGCCCGGCTTCGGATTCGTTGCGAGGCTGCAGCAGGAGCCGTCCGCACACACCGCCCACGCGGGGATCATGGAAGGGACGAAGCAGATGAAGAAGCGTATCCGGGCGAAATCGCACATTGGCGTCCGTCAGCACAAGAAACCGAGATTTCGAACCGGCGCCGGGCGGCGCATCGGCCTTTGCAGCCGACGCGTGGGACTCGGCCGCCAACGCGACAAGCCGTTTCAGGACTGCGGCTTTTCCCCGCCGTTTCGCAAACTCATGGACGTAAATCCCGGGATGCGCATGGGCCACATCGCGGGCCAATGAGGCCGTCGCATCGGCGGCGCCATCCACGCCGACGTGGATTTCCAGACGACCGGGAAACCGGAGCTCCAGAAGATTGAGGAGGCGTCCCCGAATGCAAGCGGCTTCGTTATGCGCGGCGATAAGGACCGTGGCGTGCACGGCTTTCCAATCGGGTTCTGCCGCGGCACGTTCCTCGCGCGGATCCGCGCGGCGGGCCGGCCAGGGGAGAGCGAGCGCCAGGGGATAGAGCAGCCAGGCATACGCAAGAAGGACCGCCGTGATCCACGCCATGACGTCGAGCCAGGGCTGTGCTCGAATATAGAACGCACGGGAAATCCACGGCGCATCGGCCCATCCGGCCTGGTCGCGCGCCAGCTTGAAAAGTTCGCCGAGGACCGTCCACGGAGCGCGCGACCGCCCTCCCTCGGATGCTCCCACCGCCCAAACGCGGACCTGGCCGGCGGTATGCTGCCGAAGTCGGGTCACACTGCGCCGTACGTGGTACGCCGATGTCACCAGTGTGAGACTCTGGATCTCCGGCCGGGCCGCCAGGAATTCGGCCAACCGCCTCATTTCTGCATCTGTCCCCCAGCTTCGTCCGGGAACGAGAACGACGTTGGTCCCTGCCTCTCGACCCATCCCCTGCTGTACGGTGCGAAGCGCCCACTCGCCGATGGTCAGATTCCGCTGGTCCGCCGCGCTCCAGCGGCCGCGGGTCGGATCGTTACCAATGAGTACGGCCAGGGTCCGGTGCGCCTTCGCAGGGTCACACCGCCGGAGATAGTCCATCAGAGCCCGGATCCGGGAGCCCTGCGCGCGCTGGCCGGCCACGAGATAGACGGCATCCGGAACGGCATGGGCCGGCGGGGCGAATTCGCGCCCTTGGAGCCAATCGGCGATCGGTCCGCTCAGGAGGGCCACAACGACCGCCCCGAGTGCGAGTACAACACGGTGACGTCGTCGGCCGCTTGTGGGATAAACCGTCGTCATGCGGACTCGGATGTCGGCGTGACGATGCGTGCGGGCACACCCACGGCGGTTACGTCGTCCGGCAGATCACCCACCACAACGGCGTTCGCGCCGATTCGGACCCGACTTCCGATGCGCACCCCGCCGATGACTTTGGCACCGGCGCCGACAAAGACTTCGTCGCCCAGAATGGGTGCTTGTCCTTTTTCGGCGCCGAGGGTCACCTGGTGCTCGAGTGTGATGCCTGTCCCCCCGCGCGTCCTGGTGTTGATGACGACACCGTGGCTGTGAATGAGGACAAAGCGGGGGCCGAAGTGCGCTCCGCGTCCGATAATGCATCCGCACAGCATAGTATTGAGCCGGCCAAGCAACATGGCCAGGGGGGTCAGGCATCGGCGGTGGCAGGCCTGCATGAGCCGGTACAGAATCATGGCCGGCGTGCCATCGGTGAAAAGGGCTTTGAGGAGCATCCGGCGCGTGGCCGATCCATAGAGCCACTGCGCCTTCGCGATGAGATCGGACGCTATCAGCCGGAAAAGGGTCCCCTTCGGTTCATCGGTCATGGCGTGGGAGTCTCCTGTCCGCGCACCGGACTGTTGTTCGGCGGGCGGCGTGCCGCGGCCTGGACAAGTCGTCCGCGCAAGACCCGGAGCCGTTCCGCCCAGTCATGGGCCCGGGCCTGAGCGGAAAGAACGTGACGATCCGTCCGGGCCGCCTGTTCCGCCAATGCCACACACCACGCGTCTAACCCGTCGCAGACGCGCACGCCATCGCCAAACCCGTCCTGGAGTTCCGGAACAGGAGAAGCGACAAGGGGAACCCCGGCCGCCAACAGTTCCCAGGTCTTGACAGGATTGACGCTGGCCATGCGCGGGTGCCGGCAATCGTAGGGGATGATGGCCACGTCAAAGCCCTTGCAGTATGAGGGAAGCGTCGCATGGTCGCGGGGTCCCAAAAAATGGATATTAGGCCGCATGCGCAGCCGCCGGACGTCAACGTAGATGGGACCAATGAGGACAAATGTCCATGAAGGGAGTCGGTCGGCCAGAGCCTCCAGGAGTTCGAAATCAAGCCATTCGCGGATGCTCCCATAGAAGCCGGCGACCGGTCGCGGCAGGGACATGAGATCGTCCGGGAGAGGGGTCTCCGCGTGTAGAGCGGCCGCGAACTGCGCATAATGAACGCCGTGCGGCAAGTAGAACACGCGATCGCCTGCCACGGCCCGGCACTTGGACTCTAGGCGCCGCGATACCGCCACGACCAGGTCTGCGTGCTGGAGCAGGCGTTCCTCGTCGGCCTCCAACCGGCGCACGGAAAGGTCTGAGAACTGTCCCCAATCATCTACGCAATAGTACACGCACAAGGCCGCACCAAACAGGCTCGCCGCGCCGGTTTCACGGGGAGCCCGTCGGGTCGGGAGCAGCGGTTCAGCGGTCGGGATGAAACACCAGTATTCCAGGCGACTCACAGGTTGTCGTCGAGCCCAGTGGAGGATTCCGCGCCGGGCGATAAGACGATTCCATCCCACGGCCCCTATTCCATGGGCGCAGGGGATCAACGGCGGAGACCAGACCCAAAGTCGATGTTCCACCCATCGCGGACCTGTCCCGACGCGGCTGAGCCGCTGCCCGATCCGACGCCAGTCCCGCGCAGATCGCAGATGAGGTCGTCGCGTGCCGATGGATTCGATCCACAGCACCGGCGTGTCGCGCGCCAAACCCCGCAGGATATGGGTGGTGCACGTGGGAAGGTCGGACCAGTCCTTGGTAAAAGCCACAATCATACGATGCGTGACGCCTGTTCGGACGTCCGACAGGGACGTCCTCCAGCTGGTGGAAGGAAAGCGCGCAACATGTTTTCGGCAGCCGCTTCCCAGGTGTAGGACCGCATGTCAACCGCAAGGGAAGCCGAAGGCCAGTTTTTCCGAATGCACTCAGCCAATGCGGCCGAAAAACGTTCTTCGAAATAGGGACTGTTGTTATCGACCAACATACCGTTTTCGCCCGGACGGATCACGAACGGAATTTCGCCCACCCGGGAAGCCACGACGGGAAGACCCGAACTCAGGGCTTCCAATAGGACGTTCGGCATACCTTCTGAGCGGCTCGGGAGGCACAGGCAATGCGCGAGGTTCATCCACCGCGCCACTTCCGCCTGAGGACGCGCGCCGAGAAAACGCACGGTCTCACCCCACCACGATTGCCGCGCCCGGCGTGCGAGCTTGGACCGCAGAGACCCATCGCCGATGACGAGAAGCGCAGGGGCGTGGGGATCGGCTCCCCACCCGCGCATCAGAAAATCCCACGCATGCAGCAGCCGGTCCGCACCCTTGACCGTTTCCAACCGGCCGACGAACAAAACCAGGGGGCGAGAGATGGGTCCGGCGGGAGACAGAAACCCCTGGAGGCATCCGGCGGTGCCAGTCCGTTGCAGGTCTGCGAGCGCTTCCGGCCAGGAGCGAGGGTGGAAGTGCGAAAAATCTACTCCATTGCGAAACACGACGATCTTTTCGGGATCGAGTCCAACCGCTTGCACAGCGTCTGCCAGAGCGCGACCCGGACACACGATCTTCTCGGCGTGCGCCAGCGTTTCAAGAATCGGCCGGCGGAAAGCGGGCTGATGGACCCGAATCAGGAAATCGGATCCATGCAGGCGGATGGAACAGGGCACGCCGACCTCACGGCACAGGGGCATCAGAGCCACTCCGTCGGGATACGCAAAACCGACCATCACATGGTCTGGCCGAAAATCGCAAAGGAGCGCCCGGAATGTGGAGGCCACGGCATGGCGGTAGAACCAGGCATGCCGGTGGACGAAAAGGCGCGGGGGGTAGAGAACCTGCGGATGTTCCACAAAAATCCTGTCCAACACTTCGTGGCGCGGGGGGCATCGGCGCCCTGTCAGCCAGCGCCGGCCGGGGAACCAGAAGACGGGGGCGATAACACGAACTTTCACACGGCGGGCCAGTGCCCGGATCAGATTCCGATTGTAGGGAGCGAGATCGGGTTCGGTGCTGTTGGGGTAAAGATGGGAGACAAAAAGGAGGTTCATAGTCCCGGGCGGAGCAGCTCCTGGTAGAGGGCCTCGTAACGGTCCAGCATGGCGTCCGCCGCGTATTGGCGCGCAACGATCTCCTGCGCCTGTTGACCCATGCGTATGCGCAGACTCGGGTCGTTTCGGAGCCGGTTCAGGGCGTTTGTCAATCCGGCGGTGTCGCCCGAGGCCACCAGAAAACCGTTGACGCCCTCCTGCACAATCTCACGGTTGCCACCCACATCGGTCGCCACCAACGGCAGGCTTGCCGCCCCGGCCTCCAGCAGCGTCAGGGGAAGCCCCTCGGTGAGGGAAGGCAGGCAGAACACATCCAGACAACCGAGCCACGACGCCACATCCGCCTGGAAGCCCGCAAAACGAACGCACAGATCGAGCCCAAGCTGGTGTGTTTGCGCTTCGAGCCGAGGGCGTTCAAGCCCATCGCCAACCAGAACGAGAAAAGGAGCGTCATCCGGGTCGGACGCTGACGCCCTGAGCGACGCGACGGCTTGAAGCAGAAGAGAATAGTTCTTTTCCGGCGCCAGTCGGCCCACGCTGCCGACAACGAATGCGCGCTCCGGAATTCCGTATCGGGCTCGGAGGATTTTGCGGAACGATCCGGTGCGGACCCGTTCGTATTCGGATGTCGGGATGCCATTGGCGATGACGGCCGATCTGCCCCAGGGCAGTGCTCCTAGCCTTTGAAGCCGTTCGTGGATAGAGGTGGTCACCGTTATGGCCCGCCACGTTCGGTATCGCAGCAGGCGCCGCAGCCCGACTCTTCGAGTCGTATCAAAATATCCCTCACCGTGGAGCGTGACCAGGACCGGTCGCTGGGCAAAACAGGAAGCCAGCACGGCATAGCACTGCGCCAAGAGATTATGCGCGTGAACGGCCTGCGCCATCTGCTGGCGGATGAATCGCGCCAGGGCGAGGACCGTTGCCGGGTCCACCCCGAGGAACCCCGGACGGCGGGGAACGCATGCGCGTTCCCCGGCCGGCACGCGGTCAAACCACGCGCCGGGCGCGTCCGTGCAGAAGACGGGGCAGCGGATATGGCGTTTTGCCAAACCGTCTCGCAGCGTGAGGACCACGCGCTCCATACCACCGGGCTCAAGGCTCGGCACCACGTGACAGACGCAGAGTTTTGGGATACGGCGACCTTCTTGTAGGATGTGGGGGAGTGTGCACATGGGCGAGGGCACACGCTTGGCCACCCTGAGAGGATTCGCTACCTCGTTCCGCCGGCGAGCACGTTCGGAATTTTGCCGCACGCATTTCGCATGAGACGATCCACGCGGCAAAAGCGGATGGCGATCTCTGTTCCAAGGATCCGACGGAACGTCATCTCAAGCGGCTGCAGGGACTCAGGCGTTAGATCGCGCGGGGTGAGGAGACAGACACAGAGGGAATGGGTGCTTTCTTGGATAACCTGATAGCCTTCAACCCAGTGAAACTCTTTCATGAGATGGGGGAGACACAGGGCGGTGACCGTGCCGGAAGGCGTTTGGATGACCTCCTGGACACGGCCATCCACGCGTTCGAGTAGAGGGAAAGGAAGTCCGCAATCACACGGGGTTGTGGACAGCGCCCCATGATCCCCGATGGCGTAGCGGACAAACGGAGCGGCAGTATTGTGCAGGTCCGTCACGAGTATCTGTCCCGGCAAGCCCGGGGAACGAGGACGCCCCGCATCATCCACCACCTCGACCAGGAGGTTGTCGGAGCAGAGGTGGTAGCCCGCATGGCGGGAGCATTCCATGCCGATCAACATAAACTCGCGGCTGCCATAGGATTGGAAGACCGCGTCACCGAGATACTCCTCCAGAAGATTCCGTTGTCCCGGCTGCAATCCTTCCGCGGCCGTCACGACAGAACGGACGCGCCAGCGCAGGCATTCCGGATGATCGCGGACAAAACGCGCCAGATCCACCAGACAACCCGTGTACCCCACGATGGCCTCCGGGTGGAACCGTTCGATCTGCCGGCAACACTCCGCCTTGCGCGCATCGTCGAACCGAAAACTGTCGAAGAACCGGCGATGCTGAAGCCACCGCACGAGCCAGGTCCGCACCCGGAAGCGCCGGCGTTCGGGGAGAGGCGGCGCGCCCCAGACGAAAAATACCCAGCGGCCTTCCTCCGCGTGCGCCCAGGAGTAGCCTCGATCCGAAACCGCGGTGCGCCACTCGTAGCTTTCCCGAGTCAGATAGAAGCGGACGGGCACACCGGAGCTTCCTCCCGTTGCGTGCAGGAAGGCTCCGCGAGGGGGCGTCCGGCGCTGTTGTTCAACCAGCCGATTCTGATCCTCGCGCGTCCACATCGGAAGGGATTCCCGCCGGACTTCCGAGGGATGGTTGGGGAGCGGGACTCCGGACGCCCGAAGCTTCGCCGCATACGCCGGAAAGGATCGAACCGCTTCCACCACCCGCTCCCGAAACAACCGTTCGGCCCAATCGGCCAGTTTTTCCGCAGGCCACGCGGCGTGTTCCGCAGCGGCCCGGCGTATGGCGCGGCGGTGGAAGCCGGCCCATTCGCCGTAGTGGTCTCGCAGAAACGGATACAGCATGGGCACCAGACACCTCAGGCCGGCGCGGCGTGCTCGGCGCCGGCCGCGGGCGGCGTCAGGGCCTTGATGGGCACGGCGGGGTTTCCCGTCACCACCGTATTAGCCGGCACGTCGTCACGGACCACCGATCCGGCGCCTACCACGGCGTTATCTCCGATCGTGACCCCTTTCAGGATGATGGCCCGCGCGCCGACCCACACGTTGTTGCCGATTCGCACCGGCCGGATTTGCTCGGGAGGAACCGGATCGCCGCGCCGGCGTGCGGCGGCATCCAGCGGATGGCCGTCATGATCTTGCACCCGCACACCGCCGGCCAGCAGGCACGCCGCGCCAATTTCGACCCGTTCGGCGATGAGGAAGGCGCATTCGTGTCCCAAAAAGGTGCCGTCGCCGACAATCAGTTCCGGCTTGCCGGGGCCGTGGCGGGAAAAGGCGATTCCCAGTTTGCCGGAAAGGGAGACACGCGCGCCCAAGCGAATCCTCCCGTAGCCCCGGATGTACGGAATCCGCTCGATGCGTAGACCGGGACCCACCACGGCGAGGGCGGTGACCACGGGCCGGACGATGAGAGCCGCGTAGCCCCACCGGAACAGTTCGGCCAGCGCCACTCCGGCCCTGTAGAGGGCCCGGACCAGAGGCCGCGCGAAGCCGGGGGTCACGAGGCCGATGCGCAGCAGGTTGTCCGCCGTTCGCTTCATCCTTTCCCTCACGGGGTGCTTCCTCCGGACTCCACGCCGGGCGGTCAAGCAGCGCCGGCGCGTCGTCCTGCAGCGGGAGAGGGCGCCTCGCGCAGGTAGCGAAGGAGGAGCTTCAACCGAAAATTCCGGTCGGCCTCCTCCCGCGCGACCCATCCCGGATACCATAACCACGAGGACAACAAAAGTCGGATGGCTCGGGTGCGTGCCCCACGCTTCCACGCCATCCACGAGGCTGACACGTATTGTTCGGCCATGGCTCGTCGCCGCAAAGAAGTGCGCCAGGAGGCGAGCGGACCATCGGGACCATAGGCTTTATCCAGCATGCGTTGAATCTCAGGGAGAAAACGGCGATCATCCTGGCTCAGTCCGTCGGACCGTTCGCGGCAAATGGCCAAACAAGCGGAAATTTTTCCGATACGGTGGCGAACCGCAAGGCGAAGCCACAACTCGTAGTCTTCCGGGCCGCGGAACCGTTCGTCAAAGCCACCTGCCTCCTCCAACACCGAGCGGCGGATCAGGACAGTGGACAGGGGAATGGAGTTGAGAACCGCCAGTTCGTGCAGCGAAACGTAGCGGAAATCCGGCGGAGTGTCGGTTCCCTTTTGATCCCCATCGGTCTCACACGCCGCAGCGTCTATCCGGCACGTGGCACCGCACCAGAGGGCCACATCGGGATAGTCCGCAGCCAGTCGCAACTGCCATGTGAGGCGGTTAGGGCACCACAGGTCATCGGCGTCGAGGAAAGCCACCCATTCCCCCCGGGCGTATCGCAAGGCGGCATTGCGCGCGGCAGCGGGCCCCTGATTGGTTTCCTGCCGCCATATCCGAATGGATTCCAACGGGAATTCCGCGTGCCACCGTTCGGCTACACACGCTGTTCCGTCGGTGGAACCGTCGTCAACCAACAGGATCTCACGGGGAGGCCCCTCGTGCTGACGCCGCACGGATTCCAAAGCCTCTCGGAGGGTGGCCGCCGCATTCCAGGCAGGAACGACAACGGACACAAGCGGATCGCGCAAGCGCCTTTTCATCGCTTCACGACGCGGACGTTCCTCACGGGCGGTTTTCGCGGTTGACAGGGCGTCGGATCCGCCGCATAGGTTTTGACGATGAGGATCTCGACTCTTCCTGGGTTGACGTGGTTACGCCGCCAGCGGGTGTACCGGAAGCGGAAGCGCTTTGAACGGTCGGTGCAACGTTGGGCCCCGGTTTTGGCAGAGATCTTTGATCAGATCCGTACGCGCCGGCCGGTAGGCGAAATCCTGGCTTCCACGCGTGGGCCTTTGCCGGTCGAGGTTCGTTGTCTGCTCGAACGGCTGCGTGCTGTCGGCTATCTGGAGGAAGCGCCCCTACCATCGGATTTCCGCATTTCGGTCATTATCCCGCATTACCATCAGACGCCTTGGCTGGAGGACACGCTGGCTTCGTTGGCCGAGCAGACCGTCGCCCCTCATGAGGTTCTTGTCGTGGACGACGGGACGGAGGACTTCTTGGCTGTTCAGAAAGTGTGCGAACGGTATGCGGCTGTTCTTCCGCTGCGTTTGCACCGTGCTCCCCGCAGGCTCTTTGCAGGCGGAGCGCGTCAGTGGGGCGCGGAACAGGCCACCGGTGAACTTTTGGTCATGCACGATGCGGATGACCTGTCGCATCCCTATCGCCTGGAACTCACCCGCGACGTCTTCCGGCGGGAACCCCGTGCCCTGCAGCTCAACGTCGGCGTGTTTCCCTTCCGGGGACGTCCGCCCAATCTGTTCCGTGCCTTCACCGGTGCCGATCTGGATGCCCGGCTTCATCCGCCCGAGGAACTCCTCCGCGCGACGCGGACCCTTTTCATCGAACAGCGGTTTTCGCGACGAACCGGAGGCGGGGTGGTTTTCCGGCCCGGCTTCTACGGTCTTCCGCCCGATAGCGAACAGGCGCTGTTCGCCTGCTCGCCTGGCCATGTCGCCTATCCACGTTCCGTGGCGGCCAGGCTGCCGTGGCTTTCAGCGCCCGAGCTGGCGGCTCGCGGCTTCACGGATTTTGAAGACCTCGAATTCAATGTCCTTCTGCTTCTGGCCGGGCAGGCAGGGTTCCAGCTCGATTTACCTCTTATTGAGCAGCGGCTCGGCACCTCCACCAATTGGGCGTACTGCCGGGAGGTTCGCTCGCGTCCTCCCGCGGCGGATGCCTGAGCCGGCCGCCCGCGCGCATCGTCCTTACGGCGCGTCCGTCACCTCCTGATAGAGGGCCACGTACTGCGGCACCACAACGGATTTAGCAAAGTGGCGCTCCATGTGCGTTCGCGCGGCGCGACCGAGCGCGGCGCGCGTTTCGGGGGAGGCCGCCAGCCGCGCCAGCGTGTCGGCCAGAGCGCCCGGTCGGGTCATATCCACGGCGACTCCCTCGGGGCCGGTCATCCACCGCATGACCGGGTGTCCGTGGGTGATCAGGGGCAAACCGCAGGCGGCGGCCTCGAGGAAGGCGAGGGGCATCATCTCAAAAAGCGCCGCATGGACGAAAACGTCGGCGGCCGTAAAGAGGTCCGGCATAGCGCGTCGCGGCTGGTCTGGCAGAACGCGAATGTGCGCCCCTGCGGCCTGCTGCGCCTCGGCCGTAAGAACCGGAGCGTCCGGTGTGGAGGCGCCCACCAAAAGGAGGTAGGCATCCGCAGGCTGGCTACGGAGGAAGGCCGCCCACTCCCGGATGAGCCAATCGACCCGTTTGTGTTCCCGCTTTAAGGATCCCACGCCGATCGCGACAAACGCATCGGAGGAAAGCCCCAGCCGGGCCCGCACGCGGCAACGCGTGTCGGGATCGGGATGGAATCGTTGGGTATCGACGAAATTGGGGATCACTTTGCCAGGGCTGCGCGCGCGGATGCCGCGCGTGGCACAAGCAGTCAAAAACTGCTCCTGGTGCCACGGCGCCAGGTGTTGCAGATGCTCAAAGCATGCGACAAATTCCGGAGGTTCCTCCGTGGCATGCGCCAGGATTTCGCGCGTCCGCACGCGTCCTGCCCGGCGGAAACGTCGGCACCACCAGGCCACGCGGGGGTCCTGAACGTGCAGGATCGTGAAACCTTCGGCGCGGAGCCGCGGCCACAGCCGACGCCAAAAGGTCCATTGTTCCCAGCCATACGACGACTTCAGACCCCAACGCCAGGCAAAGCCTGGCATGAGGCGGACCAGCAGACGGGCCTTTTTGCTGTCGCGCCGCAGACTGCCAACGGCAATGGTTCGATGACGAGGCGGTGCGGGGATTGATCGGCAGGCCGTCGCGGGATAGGTCTCCTCCTCAGAATTCGCGATCTTCTCCCCGCCGCAGAAAAGCGTCACGTCCACACCCTGCTCGGCGAGAGCCCGAGCCGTGTCGGCCGCCCAGGATTCGATGCCGCGGGCAACATGCCCAAGCCCTGAGCTAGCAACGGCCACTTTCATGGAACGCGAGGCTCCGCGTGGGGAGGCAGGGATTCCTGCCGGTGGGCCAGCAATATCCAGTGATCGCCAAAATGCCGGAAAAAAGGGTGCGCCGTACGGCGCTGGAATGCCAAGTCGGTTCCGGCTCCCTCGCGATGGGCGCGCAGGTAGGTCGTATCCCAAAAGTCCACGGCGCATCCCATGTCCCGTTCGAGGGCCTGCGCCACAGCGGAGGGGATCAACGCCGAAATCAAATCGCAGTCGGGGAACGCCGTGCCGTCGAGCCGGGGTTCGACGTGAACCGCCACGTGGCCGGCAATCCGGTCGATCCCGAACCGCGCGGCGGCAAGGCCCATTTCGATGAGCCGAACGAGACCCCGCTTGCGAAGGTGGAGATCAAGGGAAAATCCGACCGGAGCGGACAAAAAGAGAAATCCGCCCGGCCGGATGATCCGGACCATTTCCCGCAGGACTGCCACAGGCTCCCACACATGCTCCAGCAATTCCAGCGCGTAGGCGCCGTCGCACAGGCCATCCGGAAGAGGCAAATGCTCCGCCGAGGCGACAGCGAAATGCGTATTCCGTCCCCGGCATCGGGCTTGCGCCTTTTGGATGGCCAGTGGAGAAATATCGAATCCGACGATGCGGGCCGTAGCCGAAAGCCGCTCGGCGACGATGCCGGTTCCGCACCCGACGTCGGCATAGACTCCTCCGGACTGAATCAAGGCCTCGAGGAGTTTGACCTGCGGGTCTTGCGCCTTGCTCTCCTCGGCGATCATGTCGAAGTACGCGTTGTGGCTCGCATAAAACGCCTGGAGGCGACGTTCCACGACATGACGCTCTGGAGGAGAGGGAAACCACTTCCGAAGCAGCGCTGCGCACTTTACGTCGAATGTTCCCATGGGTTCGCTTCCGTTCGAGGCCACGATGGGACACGCCTGGATGCGCAGGCCTCAGCACCAGGAGCCGGGAGACCTTCCCTGATTCCCCCCATTCCACCGCTCCTTTCTTGTCTTCTCCCGGCGTAGGGTTGGCGATCGTTTTGCCTGGCCCCGGCGCACATCGGTGGGATGTTCCCCGAACAAAAAATTGTGCATCGCGATTTTTCGCCAAGGGCTCCGGTCGGTCATGCGGACGGCCCCCGCACGCCGCGAGCGATTTCTAGAAGATCGGTGAGTATGGCGGCCACCTCCTCGGCCCGAATGTGCGTCAGGCAGGCAAAATCTCCGGATTGGCACTGCCACCGGCAACCGTAGCAGTCCATTGGATGATGCACCATGCGGTGTCGGTTCGGATCACCCCATGGAAGCCACTGTCCGAAATCGCCGCCTCCCATCACCACCACACTGGGCGTTTCCACGGCAATAGCCGCATGGAGTCCGTAGGTGTCGTTCCCGACGCAGGCGTCGCATTGTGCGATAACCGCGGCGGCTTCGCGCGGGGTCATCCGTCCCACTCCATCCACGAGTCGCAGAGAACGCGTGGTGCCGGCATGTTCCCGTAGCCAGGCGAATCGTCCGCGGTCCTCGGCTCCGCCCAGGACAATGGCGGTGAGAGGTCGGGTTGCCGCCAGACGGACGAGGAGGTCGGCAAACCGTTCGACGCTCCAGTCTTTCTGCGGGAAGCGCGCGCCTGGGCAAACAGCCAGCCGGATTCCGGGCGGTGCTGTCTGGCCTTCGCGCGACAGAAACCGGGCCGCAAACTGGCGTTCGGTCTCCGTGAGTTCGAGCGCGGGAAGAATATCCGCGCGGCCACGGAGAAGCGAGAAACCCGCCGCCTGCAGGACGGCCGCCAGGCGATCCAATTGATGCGGGAGCCGGCGAGGGAGACCCTCGTGTTCGGCACCCGAGTCATCGCCGCGCGATAAACCCGGCACCAGGGTCCTCATGGCCATCCGGTTTGAGGCAGAGACACATCGGGCCACGGCTTCCCAGATGGGGTCGTTTTCCTCGGAGAGATCGAAGGTCCAGGCATAGGAGCGGCGCAAGAGCCTAAACCCGATCCACCATCGCCGCAGTTTGTCCCCCATCAGGAGTCCCTCGGGAGAGTACCGCGGGAAGGAAAGAACGGTGGCGTACGGAAACCCGCGAAGCACAGGAGCCGCCCGCGCGGGAACCAGGACGAAGATGCGCGCGTTCGGCAGCGTTCCGGAAAGGACACGAAGAAATCCCGTCAACAGCAGCGCATCCCCCAGCGATCCCGGGGCGATCACCAGAATGTGCGGTCGGCGTTGCGGTATCATCGCGCGGCACCATTGCGCCGGGACCCGTGCGCCCCTTAGCCACGCCGGTTGCCCCGTCAGACCGCGGGCCGGAGAGGTGACGGCGGTCGCCCTTTTGCTGCAAAACAGGTCCTGACCGCTGGGGATGCCGGGCCACGCCCGAGCGGACTCCGGGCGCGGTTCAGACGGAACGTTCACGCTTACTTCTGGGTTCACGGCAAAAGGTCCACGGAATCACGCCGTAACGCCGAATCGAATCCCGTAGGACGCGGAAGCTCCCTTGCAAACGGCCTGCAAGGCCCGCCTGCGCCAGGCGCGACAGCGCGTCGCGTTGCAACCACACGAGCGGACGGCGGAAGGCATGCCGCACAGCCCAGCCGCAGAGCCGGGCGGCATACCGGCGGCCGGGAGGGTAAACCCCATGGTGTCGCAGGGTCTCCATCTGGACGCAACTGGCTGCAACCCCGCGCCGTAGCCTCCGCATGTAGGCTTCGGTCAGCCGACGGGCGGGAAGAATGTGGACGGCGCGCAGGCGCGGGGTGAACCAGAATTCCACCCCCCGGCGAAGGGCATACCAGGCGAACTCGATATCCTCGCCGGAATTCAAGCGGGTGCCTGTGCGCCCCACCAGGACAAACTTTTCGGACAAATAGAGTTCCTGGGCCAGCGCAGTGCGAACAGCCGTCCCGCCGCCCCAGGGATGGGCGAGCGGATCACCCGACGCATTCAGAAGCATATCGTCTTCGGCGAACGGCCCGCGGATTCCGTACATCCATTGGACCCCTTCCCACCCTGCGGGCGGAGAGGATTCCAGCTCGGCCTGGATCATGCCGCCCACAAGGCCTGCGCGGAGATGCGTAGAAAAAAAGTCCAGGCACTGGCGAAGCCAGAGCGGGTCCAGAATCATGTCGTCGTCGAGCAACACAGTCACCGCACCGGTCGCCTCCAGAATCCCGCGTCGTCGGGCAAAGAGCAAGCCCGGGTTGGGCTCGTGAACCAGGCGTAGCGAACACGGCGATTGAGCCTGGAAGGCTTCCAGCCGCGCGGCCGTGCTGTCGCCGCTGTTGTTATCCACAACCACGATTTCCCACTCGGCCGGGTCCATTCTCTGTTGCGTCCTCAGCGCATCGAGTACGCGGCCTATGGTCGCCTCCGCCTCATAGGTGCAGAGGCACACGGAAAGTTTCTTCGCCCAGCGTACCCGCAGTCCGGACGTATCATGGTGCGTGCGGCGATGCAGGTAGATGACCTGGTCCGGGCTCACGTTCAGACCCCGAAACTCACCGAAGATCGGCCAGGGATGTCTCGGACAACAATAGCGTGCGGCGAGCACGGAATAGATGCTTTGGTCGTGACGATGTCGATCATGGGGACCCCGGACGATGTCCGGGTTCTGGCTGTAGGCATAGGCTTGATCGATCAGCGCCTGATACGGCCCACCGACTTTGTATCCGATGCAGCTTGCCGCAATCTGTTTGGCGTGTCGTTCGCTCGCGCTGGCCTCCATCAAGTCGAAAGCGCGCGGCAGGGTCAGGGACTCGTTGGGGTGTTCGTCGCTAACCAGGAAAATGCCGTCCCTGGCAATGATCTGAAAGATGACGGCAAGATCCCGAAGGGGCATGGCGCCTGCGTCCAGCCAGAGCACGCGCGGGGCGTATAAGCCGGCCAGCTTGATCGCACAGGGTTTCCACGCGAACTGGCGGGGTTCGAGATACCCGGGGAAGAAATCGTTCACGAACTCCGGGAACGAGACGACTTCGACGGCTTCGCATCGGCTGAGGAATTGACGCTGGGCATGCGTCAGGCCAAGGTCAAACACGAGGATGTTGTTCACCGTGGCCCGGGACGTCCGATGGATGGCAGCAATAAGCGTGAGGCCGGCCTTGAAATAGGCCGAGTTGAAGGCGGTCACCACAAGATTTTCGGTGTTCATGAGCGGGCGTACGGCCGTCGCCCCAGCCGTTGGATGCGCGCAAGGAGTCCCACAACCCCGCGCCCTGGCCTGGACGGGGAGGCACAGATGATGTCGCGGGGCTGAAATCCGCGGAGGTACCGGATGCGAAAGCGTGGATTGATGGCGGAGAGGGCCTCGCGGACGATATCCTCCTGGAGATAGTCCCACTCCAGAGTTCCCAGGAGACGGCGATCGTCAATGAAAATCGTATGATCGCGCACGGGGTGGCCGCGAATGGTGTGCAACTCCTGCAGGAGGGGCGACGGGACCCCGGGAGCCTCGCCGGAGGGTGGACCGCAGGGGTGGGCATCCAGCCAGAACGTGATCGGCTCCCGAATGCCGACCAGAACATCCGGGAGGCATTCGGCACTGTTGCCGTGCCACAGTCGGACCTGAGGGATACCGGCAAAATAGCGGCGGGCGTCCTCATACAATTTGCGGTCCCATTCGATGGAATGGATAACCTCGAACCCAAAGTCTAAGGCGAGCAGGACGCCGTCGCCCCGGTAGGTGCCTGTCTCGATGAACACGCGACCTCGGCCATAGCGTCTCAGGTGCGGGAGCGTTAAATGGCAGTGATACGGCCGGAGTCGGGCGGCCACCTGGCCGCGCCACTCAGGAGCCTGACGGTTCGGCGCGGTATCCGACATGGGATTCTCCCAAGGACACAAATTCGGGCGTTCGTCGAAGGAGTTGCCGCTGGGGCTTATCGAGGCTTCACCAGTTCCAGGATGGCGCAGCCGAAGTGGCAGCCATAGTTGTGGGCGATGTGGTCACGGGTCAACGGTACGTTCTCAAAAAAACGCCCCCTGTCATCCTCATAGGCAAACGCCTCCAACTCAAATCGGGACTCCACCAGTTGCAGCAGAGCATCGACGGAAAAGACGCGGTGTGCATGGAACTCGATTCGCGGCTCACCGATGGGGACGGAAAGATACAGGCATCCGCCGGGGATGAGCATGCGGCGCAAGTTGTCAAGTCCCTTGACATGGCCATTCGGATCGAGCCGGTCTCCGTATCGTCCCAGCCCCAAATGTTCCAGCACGTGGAGACACGAAGCCGAATCGCAGTAGTCCACTCGGTCGAAGCGGTCCGACAGGATGTCTGCGCGCTGGAAGGCGATGTTGGGAGCCCGAATCCCAGGATCCCGGATATCCAGCACTTCGATGGGACGAAACGCCGCGACATGGGCCACAAAGCCATCTATGCGTGAGCCGACGTCCACGTGTCGCTCGGGTCGTTTTTGAAAAACACGTCGGGCCACATATAGGTCTTGGTAGAAATAGTGCGGGCAAATCGTCGGTCTTTCCTGGTGTCGATCGGCCAGCATAGGCCTGAGGCCCGTGATGGCGAAGGGAGATGTCTGCCGGGCAAGGCGGCGCGCGAACACGAGGTAATCGCGAAAGAAACGCGCGGAGGCGCAGCCGAAGCGGGCGGCGTTGCGCGGATGGCGAGCGGTCAGGCGGAGGAACGTCCCAAGCGACCGCAGCACGTTCATCGAGGGTCTCTCCTCTCCGGCGACGAGAAGGCCCGTCCGGCCGCGCCTTTCTCCAGAAAGGCGTGGCGCAGCCGAAGAAGCGGCTGAAGCAGAGGATGGCCCACCAAGGCCCGTCGGACGCGCACGCGCTGACGGAAAAAGCGTTGCCCCCGGTACACCGGATACTTGGATTGCCGGCGGACGAACCGCTCGATGCGAGCTTGTTCCTCCGGCCGGACTTTGCTGTCGTTAAGGGGATTGGCTTCGTTATAGACGTAGAGCGTTTGTGCGATAAAGGAAAGCCGGGTACCCGCCATTTCCAGCAGGGGCAGCATGATCGCAACATCCCACGCGGCGCGAAAAAATTCTCCGGTCTCCGGATCTCGCAAGTCTCGCCGATCAAGCTGCTGCCACAGGCAGCTTCGGAAGGTGCGCAGATGGGACGAGACGAATCGGTACTTGCGGTAGCTGCGCCTCCGCATCACGTCGGGCGGGAACGGCTCACAACTGCCGGGCCGACTTCCAGGTTCCCGCACATAGCTTCCGTACGTCAAAAGGCAGGACGGATTTTTTTCGTAGACATGCCGAACCGTGGAAAAAACCTGGTCATGGGCCAGTCGGTCGTCGCCGTCCACAATAGTGAGAATGGCGTCCGGTTCCTCCCGGGTGTGGAGCCGATCGAATCCCATGACGATGTTGGCCAGCGGTCCCCGGTTGACCGCGTTGTGGACCACCTCGATCCGCGGATCCGGCGGCAGCCGGTCCAGAATCACCGGCGTCCGATCCGTTGAGGCGTCGTCCACCACGAGGCAACGCCAGTTCTCTTCCTTCTGCGTCCGAATGGAACGAAGGCATGCTTCGATCCAAGGCTCGGCGTTGTACACCGGCACAACGATGAAAAACGTCATTGCGGGCCTGCTCCCTCGGCCGTTGGCGCCGGGTGGTCCGGGCGTTCCGCCTTCTTCTACGCAGACGAGGAAAGATCAATTCTCCATGTTCTCTATGTCTCTGCGGTGAGACTCCCCCTGCGTGAGCGTGGGAAGATCGGGACGGATGCGGCGCGTGGACATGGCCGCACGCCACTTCCAATAGACGCGCCGGAGCTGTCGGAACCGGCGTCGCGCCCAACGTCGGAGGCGCTGCCGCTGGGCAATCGGGCAGATGGGAGTCTGGAAAATGCGGGCAAACTGCGCTCGAACATTGTCGGGATTCACGTATTCGTTGACCCGGTTGCCGATATAGCACGGCTCCTGAAGGTAGCGGCAATAGAGTGCGTCATTCTGATCCACCTGGAGGACGTGCCGGGCAAGAGCCTCCCAGCCCGGGAAATCATGCGCATTGATGAACCGGTGTGGGTTGAAGTCACGGTGCACCTGCGGGTTGCCCCAGTAAATGGGGACACATTCGGCGCGCAGCGCCTCGAAGAGCTTTTCGGTCGTATAGCCGGCGTGACAGTGATTTTCGAAGGCGATGACAAACTTGTATGCGCGCAGGAACGCCGCTTTGTCGTGCACGAGCGTCCCCAGGTTGTTGAACGCCCGGCCTCCGGAATCCACCCGCTTGTACCGCGAGAGGACGCGGAAGAATTCCAGGCGCTCCCGCGGACGGGGGTTGGAAACTACCAGGCAGCAGAATCCCGTTTTTTGTGCCAGGACGCGACGGGGATCAAAACCCGAAGGCTGAATCAGCACGGCCGGATCATCGTACAGCGCGTACAGTGGGAGCCGGTAGTGCTCGGGACGTTCGAAAAACTCGAAATCGAACGCGTAGTCGCACTCGTCCCAATCGGGCTCGACGCACTCGCCCGTGTAGAAAATCCGCACTCCTCGATGCCGGCGGTATCGGGTGCCGAACGACGAAAAGATGAGGAAGTCCGGCTTTTCCGTGATCACCAGGTCGTAGTGCGGACGCAGCAGGCGAACAAAGTAGTTGTCCTGTGGGTTGAATCCGGTCCAGAAATCCGAAAAACCCAGTCGGATCGTGCGGCGTGAAACGACTGTTGGGGGCACGGACATGCGTGGTCTCAGAGGCGTTCCCAGCCTGCTGGAATCAAATCGATGGTCGGCACGGTGGGGTCGCGAAACCACCGGCGGGGGGCTATCACGATTTTGTCGGAATTTCGGTTCAGCCAGGCTCCCCACCAACTGAACGAGCTGTTAGCGATGATGTTATGACGGCAAAGACTCATCAGGCGGAGGTCTTCGACATCTTGATCGGCCGTATTCCAATCCACAAATTTTGTGGTCGCCGGGAGACGGAGGTTCTCCCGGCACCAGACCGGATCGTCGGAAAACACAAAGAAGACGGGATCGGTCACGCGTGTTTGGATGCGCGCCGCGGCCGCCTCATAGTACTCACGGCCACAGACAACAAACACCTGGTGTATCAGCGGGTTGGTGACGTAGTCCTTCCTCCGCACGTGCAGGGCCACCGATTCACATTGTGCCACTGCCTCCGCCGCTTCGCGATTCCGTCCGGAAAGCGGCCTGCGCAGCGTAAAAATCCGGCGGATGTCGTCGGCAATAGGGGTGAAGTGCTTCTCGGACTGCCAGTAGCCGTCAAGATACACGTCCGGCCCGGCACGAAAAAAGTTGGGATCAAACACCGTCGCAGACTCCTGGCAATACCACCGTCGGCGCCAGGGAGGGCGGCGGCCCTCCCTGCGAGCTTGGAGGCGCCCCCAGAGGCCGCTTCCCCAGGGGTGGCGAACAGCAGCGATTTCTTCCGGAGTCGCCTCGGATTTTCGAATGCCGAAATGATGCAGGGCATAGGCACGCGGAGTGGTCAAGGGCGATGGGGACTCGCCATACCAAGCGCAATCGAGTTTGAGAGGGACATTGTGAACGACGGCCAGGCTCCGACCGGCTGCGTACTGAAACATCTGGTTACCCAGCCCCCCCGCAAGCTTCACAATGATCATGGGGTCGGCCTTTCCGGCGTTTCAGACTCGCGTGCGATCCCGATCAACACGGAACGGGTGGCCATGGACACCCGAAGAGGTCCATGAGTTCGAGGAGGGTCCGATACCCATCCACGCTGAACTCCGGTGACCACCGGAATCCCCGCCGGGCTTGCCGCAGCAGGAGGCCCGGCTGTTCGCGAAAAGCCCGGCCGATGTTCCGGAGGAAACGCTTTGGCTCCCGGCGCGCCACATTACCGTACAGGTCAAACCCGTCCCAGTAGAGGCTGCGTTGCACCGCGAGAAGGCGTTTCCGCCATCCGGGCACCTGCTTCCAGGATTCGGGAATGCCGGACGCTGGATCGTCCAATACGCACTTCAGCGCTCGAAGAACGTTCGTGTCGTAGTACTCGGTCCTGGCTCGTGCCGACTCCTGCGACGGCCCATGCAGACGCCAGGTTGCGAGCGTGTCAGGGACGTACGCGATATCCGAAGCCAGACAGGCGCGCATCTGCCATTCCTGGTCAGCCGCCGCGCCCCGGTCGGTGGGGAATAGACCGGTGTGTTCGAGCAGACGGCGCCGGAACAGAATCGCCGTCATGGTGACCCATACGATACCGAGGCAGGCGTGGATGAGAAACTCGGTCCGGCCGTCGCGAAGGTGCGGCCTCTGCATCCAGGAGCCGTAGAACCGGCGGGGGTGCCGGTTGAGGTCCAACTCCAGTGTCTTGCCCTCCGCATCAATCACACGGTAATCGCAGACGGCGATGTCCACGCGACGGGGGGAAGCCGCGGGAGTGGGGGTATCGAGAGAGGCTTCCTGGTTCGTTGCGTCACGCGCGGAGGATTTTCTCCCCGCGCGCGCCAACGCCTCGATCATGTTCTCCAGCAACGTGGGTTCGCAGGTATCGTCGGCCGTGGCGATATAGATGTACTCGGCACGCGCCTGTGCCAGGCAGGCGTTCCACGCCGCATAGGCGCCTTGACGGGGCATCCGAAAGAGCCGAACCCGAGGATGGCGGCCGAAGCTCTGGAGGTATTCCCAGGAGCCGTCATGAGAGAAACTGTCACACACGATTAATTCCCAGTCGGACACGGTTTGCGCCAAGAGGCTTTGCATCCGGGGTTGGAGGAACGGCCAGGCGTTCAGGCACGGCAGGCAGATGGACACGAGCGGGCGCACGGGGGTTGACGTCGGATCGGAATCCGTCTCGAAGGGACTAAGACCTGCGGTTAGTAGTTACGTGCCGCGCGGCAGGCTGTTACGAACTCGGAAGCCATCTTGTCCCACGAAAATCGTGCGGCATGCTGACGCCGCCGGGCCACCAAAGCAGGAGCGCGTCCGTCGGTGAGGGCCTGGGTGAGGGCTGAAGAAAATTCTTCCATGGACCGTGGGTCGAAATAATAGGCTGCGGGACCGCCCGCTTCCATCAACGGGGGAATCCGTGCGCACACCACAGCTGCCCCACACGCCAATGCCTCCACGACGGGAAGCCCGAACCCTTCGTAGAGGGAGGGATACAGGAGCACCGCGCAGGTTCGGTAGAGGTGTTGCAAAACGCGATCGTCACAGTCTTCTATCAGTATCGCCCTGTTTCCCAGGGCGCTTTGCCACTCCTTCCGCAGCGGATCGGGTATCGTGTTGGGCGCCACGACGCGTAATTTCAACTTCGCCAAGGGCTTTACTCGGACGGAACAAAAGGCGTCCCGCACAAAACGCAAATTCTTGTAAGGAACCTGAGGGTTCCCTACGCACAGGGCAAACGGTTCGCTCGGTGCGCCGGACTCCTCCTCAACGGCCCGGGAATCCTCATCCCCCGGGAAGCATCCCGGATAGACGACACGACATCTCTCCTCCGGCAGACGGAACCAGCGCAGGACATCCTGGCGCGTACTTTCGGAAAGGCACAGGACGAGACGGGCTTTTCGCACACAGAGGTCTTTCGCGGTGCAGACCGTACGAACCTCATGGGGCGAGAAAAACTCCGAATGAAGCTCATGAATCATGTCCCATACGAAACAGAAAGTAGGACAGCGAACAGGAGGAGCGGAGTAATACGTTGAATGAAACACGTCCGCCCGTCGCCCTCTCCAAAACAAATCCGTGCCCCATGCGTCCCAGAACGGAGCGACCCTGTGGCGGAGGCGCCAGGGCCTGAAGGGCGGCATACGGGGCATTTTCGTGACCGGCATCCCCATACGGTGAAGGCGATCGACAGCCCCGCGCGAACGCACGGCGACCCTGACCGTCAGATCAGGCTGAGATCGGAGAAGGCGTGGCAAAAGCTCCTGATAGATGCGGGTGATACCCCCCCGTCGTTGAAGGTCAAAAATGAGCCCATCTATCCAGAGCCGACACATTACGCCATGGGCCCCGATGGATCAGGGGAAAGCCGATGGACCCAGGTGGCCAGCCGGCGTGCCCACCACCTGAGTCGATCACGAAGCAATGCGAAGCGCAGGACTTTTCTGGCGTACGCGCGGAAAGTTCCCGGGCGGCTATCATCGAAAGGGTCCCCAAAGGCCGCCTTCGCCTTTGGAGGCAGCCGCCGGTACAGCCGTTTCTCGTGGCGACTGATCCTGGCGCCGCTTTTGTAAAAATCATACGCCCAAACAAAATGCGAATCGCTCTCCCACCCGTTTTCTCGCATGCGTCGTTGATAGTCCTTCAGAATGGGAGCCAAAGCGTCCCATCCTGGCCGGCCCATAGGTCGGGAGTATAGGAATGTTCCTGTGCCCGGGTCGAACTTGCTCAGATGAAGAAGGCGAACCGGGCGCCCGTCGGCCAGTAAGACGCCATTAGAATTTGAGAGTGTGGTTTCCGCGAAGTTCCAATAGCCCAAGTTCCAGGTGGGATCTTTGAGAATCTCCACGCCAGGGAAAAACAGCGGAACGAAATCGAGCCACGGTTGATCCACAAATGTGGTTTCCCAGTCCGTCCGCATATGGCTTTCCGCTGTGCGTTGACACCACCATTCGAGGAAGGTATGCGCATTCCGGTTATTGGCTACAGCCAGAACTCCCGTATTGTAGATTCCGCTTTTAAAGACGTGCCACTCCTCCACCCCCCCCCCTTCCGCAAGCACAGGTCGTGTGAGGTGCGGAGTGACGATCACGGAGCGATCTTTCACTCTGGTTTGAACCTCTGTGATCTCCTGCAGCACCAGCACATCGGTGTCCAGGTATAGAAGGCCGGCTGGCTGGAGACATTGCAACAGGTGTCGGAGGAGAAAAGGCTTGAGGGAAGTAGAAAACTCGGATGGGGTGTACTGAAACGCCATCCGTTTAATCGTCTCGCTCGGTCCCAGTTCTCCCAGGGGAACGATCTGGAAGGGTTCGTTCACATGGCGGGGAGCAGGGGGAACCTCCGCGGATGGAACCCCGTGTCCCTGTGGCTCAGCAAGTGCCACATAAAGGGTTTCCGATGGGTATCCATTCCGGTTCAGGTACGCAGCCCACGTCCTCGCCCGGGGAAGATGGTCCCGGGTGGCAACCGTACAGATAGGAACGTCGGACTTATCGCGCGTCCACATAAAGGGCCAACCGACTGCCGATCAACCGGACGACAGGGTACTGGCGAGACATTTCCTTCAGATATTGCTTCACGCCTACGCACGTCGGGTCTTCCCTTTGCTCGTCGTAGTCGTCCCACACGATGACGCCTCCGGGACGCAGCATCTCAAAGGCATGCTGCGTGTCAGAGCGAACGCATTCATAGCGATGATCGGCGTCTATCAGAATGAAGTCCATGCTCTGGCGGAAGGACCGAAAATCGAAATCCTGCGAGGGGCCGCAGAGTTGACAAATTTTCTTCGCGAAAGGCGTATGGCGAAAAAGGTCTCCAAGCGGAAACGCGGCGGCGTTCTCCTCGGCCTTGATGCCTCCGTGTGTATTCGGCGATGCCGACACCACATCCAGCGTGAAAATCGTGCAGTCGTCCGGGGTATTCATGGCCAACGTGAGAGTGGCACAGCCCACGTACGTGCCGAATTCGAAAACACGCCGGGGCTTGAGAAACGCACTCATGGCGCCAAGACGTAGCAAGTCGGCAGGACGGATCGGCATGGTGTCGCCCGGGCGAAGGACTCTAGGCGTCAACCGTACCTCTACCCGTTCCACTCCGGGAAGCGCCTCCGCAAGGTGACAGGCTCGAACGCATCCGGATCCGGAAGAGGACGCGGCCGCTCTACGCCGAGTTTGCCATCGCCAGTACATCCGAAGGAAAACCGGCGGAAGCCACATTTTCAATACGTCAGAGCGATGGGCCATAGTGTGCGACGGTCTTTTGCGTGGAACGCTCCCTTTTGTTTTCCCGTGGGGTTTGTGGCCGTCTCTCTCTCCACGCAGGCCCTCCCGCACGTCCCCGAGGACCGGTGGTGGATTATCGCCGCTTCACGCCGATCCGCCCGGTGTAATCTATGCGCACAAGGAAAAGCTCCTCCTGGTTGTTGTCAAGATACTCGTCTACGGCTTCCCGGGCGCCTCGATAATGCCCGTAGTCATCAACGAGAAGCACGCCACCAGGAACCAGCCGGGGAAAGAGGTGCAGAAGCTCGTGACGCGTGGATTCATACCAGTCTGTGTCCAGTCGCAGGATAGCGATGCGGTCGGGTAAGGTACCGGGAAGGGTGTCCTCCACTTTGCCGGGAACAAATCGAATCTTCTCCTCGGGATATCCTGTGGAAAGCATCGTCCGCCGCACCTCGGCCAGTGAGGCATGGTGCCACCCGGGCCAGTCGCTATATGCGCCGCGGCGGAGGGAGGCCCATATGTCGAGCGCGCGGGTCCCCCGGTAGTCGATGTCTCGTGGCGAGGGTTTCGTCATCCCTTCGAAGGTATCGTAGAGAAAAATGGTCCGGGATATGTCTCCCGCCGCGAGGAGTGTCAGGGCACAGAGCATGCAACTCCCTCCCTTCCAAACTCCGCATTCGACAAGGTCCCCTGCGATGCGATGCTTCTGAATGTGCCGAACGGCTGTATACAGGCCGTACATGCGTTCGATGGATGTCATCGTATAGGGTTGGCAGCGCGTGTACAGCGCGAGAAATTCCGGCTCCATGTCCTCGGTCCACGCGCCACTGGGACTCACAAGGTGAAACTTCCGGATGATCCGGGCGAAAATGCGACGGAAGGCGGAGGTAGTCATGTGTCGCCGTTTCGATACATCCGCCCCAGCCCTCCTGGAACCATGTCCGCGATCCCGGCGTGGTATCGCGTCTAAATGAGCGACCAGCGGGCCTTCACGAGACACAATCCATGAGAAGCGGGGGGAGGTTCAACGTCGCCAAAAAATCGCCCGGCAACAACCTTGAATATCAGCGCGTCATGCAGCCCGTCCAGGTATCCGTCCTCGTCGCGCACACTCACGTCCAGCCGGTAGGTCCCTTCCGGAAGCGGCAGCGCATCCATGTGGCAGACAAATTCCCCTCTTTCAGGGAGGGGCCCAAACATGTATCCATTGAGGCGGTTGTAGTGGAGAAAGATGGGTTGTCCGAGAAAGGTGCGTACCAGGATCCCAGCGGTTGCCCGGGGAACCGGCGTTTCTGCCCTGCGGCGATAGGCAAGATGAAACGAGACAGGTTCGCCGTTCATGACCACGGATAGGGAGTTTCCCCGTGCATCCCTCATCGTCACATCGGTGATTCGTATCACACCCGATCCCAAGCGGTCCTCCCGCATCCCAGCCGGTTTCACAGGCGATTCGTGTGACGCCAAGTACTCATCAATCACGTCTTGCGGTGACCCGTAGCGGTGGACCCTTCCCTTATCCAGACGAAGGACAGTGTGGCATAACCCCTGAACCGCGCTCAGGTTGTGACTGACGAAAAGAACGGTTCGGCCGGCGCGGGCCACCGCGTCCATCTTGCCCAGGCATTTCTGCTGAAAGGCAAAGTCGCCTACCGCCAGCACTTCGTCCACTAGCAGAATCTCCGGCTCCAGGTGTGCAGCCACGGCAAACGCCAGCCGCACGTACATGCCCGAAGAATACCGCTTGATCGGTGTGTCCAGAAATCGCCCAACCTCCGCAAAGGTGACAATCTCGTCAAACTTTGCGTCAATTTCCCTCCGGCTCATACCGAGGAAGGCGCCGTTCAGATAGATGTTCTCGCGGCCCGACAGCTCCGGATGAAAACCGGTTCCAACCTCCAGGAGGCTGCCCACACGTCCCCGCACAACGGCCCGGCCGCTTGTGGGCTCCGTGATGCGGCTAAGAATTTTTAGAAGTGTGCTCTTGCCCGCTCCGTTCCGGCCGATAATCCCGAGCACCTCCCCGCGTCGAACCTGAAACGAGACGTCCCGCAGCGCCCAGATCTCTCCACCAACCGGTGAAGGAACGGCCGCACCCTGTTCCCCCCCGCAGGGCCTCCCGGGAAACGGATCGCGCCCGCGATGCCACCAGCGTTCGACCGTCTCGCGCAGGGTGGTTGCCCCCATTTGCCCGAGACGATACCGCTTGGATAGCTTCTCCACGGAAAGAACAACGTCGGACATATGAGGAAGAGGCACAGAGGCGTTCCGGCCGTCCCTGAGCCATTACTCCTTCCGGCAGGGGCGTCCTGCTTTTCGCCGCGGACTATACGGTATCGATGAACGTGCGCTCGATACGGCTGAACACGAGAACGCCGCTCACCAACAGCGCCACCGTCACGCCGGCCGACAGCGCCAGATGCCCTAGGCCGACCGAACCCAACCCGAGAAAGGCGTGTCGGTACCACTGCACCAGAGGGCAAACCGGATTCGCCGCCAGGATCCATTGGTGCCGTTCGGAAATTTCCGATACCGAAAGAAAAAGCGGCAGGGTGGCGAACATCCATAGCTGTGTCAGAAAGCTGGCCAAATGGAGAAAATCGCGGTACTTCGCCGTCAGGGCGGACATCCAGAGCCCCACCCCGAGCCCCAGCGTGGCCGTCTGCAGCACGACCACCGGCAGAAACACCAGAGTCCATTGGGGCTGAATGAGCGGGCGGGCCCAGGTGAACCCCTTGAAGTAGCCCCAGAACGCCATAAAAGTGGCCAACTGCAAGCCGTAGGCGAGAAGGTTGGACAGCACGACCGAAAGTGGCACGACGAGCCGGGGAAAATACACCTTGCCGAAAAGACCGGCGTGGCTGACAAACGTGGTGGCTGTTCCGTTCATGCACTGGGCGAAATACTGCCAGGCCAACATGCCGCTCAGGTAGAAAAGCACGCCAGGATAGCCGTCGGTGGAGAGGCCGGCCATCTTCTTGAAAATTACGGTAAAGACAAGGGTTGTCAGCAACGGCTGCAGGATAAACCAGAGCGGGCCCAGGATAGTTTGGCGGTAGCGGGCGACGAAATCGCGCCGCACCAGGAGGAAGAGCAGATCGCGGTAGCGGATCAGCTCGCGAAGGTTCACGCGCACCCACGTGCCGGAAGGCTCGATGACCACCGCCGTTTCCGAAGTTCCGTTCATGTCGAACCCCGTCTTGTGTTGCGTACCGGCCACGGTCCGGTCATACTCATATGGAATCAAGCCGTTCGTTTGAGCCGACACGTTTCCCGGCCGAGGAGGCCAGCGGCTCCCGGACGGCCGGTGTACGCGTCGGAGAAAACAGAAGACGCGCCAGGGGAGAATGCCAGAGGGCCTGCACACGCGCCTGAAAGTTTCGAAGCCGCGCCACGCGCTCGCGCACGAATGCCACCTCGCCATCTTCGCGGCGGCTTTTGGCGAGTTCCGTCTCCGCCTCTTCCAGGAGTAAGGAAAGGGCGGCCATGCGTTTGGCCAGGAGGTCGACAAACCCCTGGCGGAGGATTTGGCCGAGCCAGTCGCTGGCTTCGTAATAGTCCCGGCGGTCGCCTTTGACCCACACTTTTCGCACCGCGCCCCACTGTGCCAAGAGGCGCACATTGGTGCTCGCGCTGCCCTTGCTGATGCCGAGCGCCCGTTGCATATCCGCCAACGTGCGGGCCGCCGGGCTGAGATACAGATAGGCGAAAATCTGGCCCACAGCGCGTCCCGCACCGAGCGCTTCGGCCCACTGGCCGGCTTCATTAAGCAGTTGCCGCACGCACGATTCCAGAACGGGGGAGAGGGACGTCCGGCAGGGTGTGGGAGAATCGCCCATGGGGTTGGCACGAGCCATTGCTGAGACGGACGGCCCGGGATCGGGGCACACTCCGTGCCCGTCCTTTATGCAGTCTGCGTTCAGTATGTACTAAACAAAGCCCCCGCGCAAGAACGAAGTCGCACTGCGCGTATCCGTGAGACGACCGAACGGCCCCTCCCCGAACGCCTCTACTCGACGCCGCGCTCAGTCCCGCCGCCACGATCGTAGATGCTTCAGCGGCATGGAAAACAAACGTTGTGGCATCCGCCGGCGATAAGATTGCTCTCTACCCTTTTGACAGAACGGAGAAGACACCGTTGGACACGTTTGCGGCGGAAAATCTATTGCGGCAGTCGCTGGGGACCGGGCCATGCGACCTTGACGGATGGCGCGCTCTCTTGCGTGGTAGCTTTTTGTGTTGGGCTGAACGTGGTGACGGGTATCTCCTGGCCGTACCCTTGTCTCGGTCCTCATGAGTTCGGTTGTGAGTATCAAGAACAGGCGATCCTTCCTGAACCACCCGCCATCGATCTCTTCTTGTGCCGCAAGTCATGCTGTGAATGGTTATGCGTTTCGCGTATGCGGTTTATTCGCGATGGTGTAGGGTTGAAAGCCGTGGGGATCCGCTGGGGGAGGCGGCGCGACGCAGAGCACAGATGATTCTGCAGCGCGTCATGGAATGGGAGGGGGAGGGACTTCCTGGTCCGTGGGCACGACGAGCCGGGGAAGGTCCATACGGCCGATGGCGTCATCGAGTTGCCGGCACCGCAGGGACGCAAAGCCCTGGAGCCTTTCGCGTCGGCTTGGCTGGCGGCGAGCGGAAAGCGAGCGTCGCGGTTGCTGGAGCGGAGGCCGCTCCTCTACCTCGAAGGGCATGAGCCAGAGGGACATCGAGGAGGCGCGGGTGGAAACCTTGGGCGTGGAGGCAACCGGCCACGGCGTGATCCACAAGGTGTACTGCAGCCTGCGGACCGAGGACAAACCGCCCGGTGGCCGTTCTGTGCGCGCACGGGATGCTGTGGGATGAGCGTAACATGTTGCGGCACAGGGACGTGGGAGACAATGAGAGTACGGTGTACTGGAAGGCGTTCCTGGAGGACATGCGACGCCGGGAGCTGAACGAACCGTTGCTGACGCGGCTCCATGGCAACGCTGGGGTGCGTAAGGCTGTGGAGAACACGTTGCGGGTAGCCTGATTCAGCGATGCCAGGACGTTTTCACGGCCCGCGCGTACCCGGGGAAGGGCTGTACCCATCGCGTGCGATCCTTGTGGAGCACAAAGACTATCCTGCGCGTCACCTCCGATGCCAGTGGGTTATCGCTCCTGTTCGCGGTCCTCGTCGAGGTCTCCGATTCCCTTTTCGTTTTGTGAAGGGTCCTTGTCGACCATTGTGTTTTGAATTTATCATTTTTAATCGGAACATAACTTGAAAATTTTAGATAATATTTTTATTTACAAATAGTTACACAATATCATTTTTTTATCATGACGAAAAGTATGGCGATGTCAGAGGGTGTGATACCAGGTATTCTGGCTGCTTGGGATAGGGTTTGCGGTCTGATGCGCGAAAGTTTTTCTTTTGCCTCATATTTTAGTGACGATATACGCCAGTAATCCATATCTCGCGGTATCATAGTTCCGTGGAATTCGGATAGGCGCTTGATTGTTTCGATATCGCGCTGGATATATCCGTGATACTTTGCCTCTATTTCCAGCTGCTCGATGACAATGTCATCAAATTTTTCATCTGTTATCCAAAGGTCAGAAAATTTAACACCAGGTCTGCTAAGGATGTCCCACATCAGAACACCATTTTTTCGTGTTGATTGGAGAAAATTCCGTCCCTTGTCGAGTTGTTGCATGAGGGACCTTGTTTCGTTTAGAAATTCATCGTTTGTGATTCCTAGAAATTCTGATAGGTGGAGCAAGCGAAACCTGGCATTGTCTTGCCGCAGCATCAGTCTGTATTCAGCGCGAGACGTGAACATGCGATAGGGCTCATCTGTACCCTTCAACACAAGGTCATCAACAAGGACTCCAAGATAACCTTCATGTCTTTCGACGTTAAAAGGTTCTCTACCTAATACTTTGAGCGCGGCATTTACGCCTGCGATGAATCCAAGTCCTGCTGCCTCCTCGTATCCTGTTGTCCCATTGATTTGTCCGGCAAAGTAGAGATTTTCGATTAGCTTTGTTTGGAGGGTGTGATCGAGTTGTGTTGGATCAAAAAAATCGTATTCGATTGCATATCCTGGAACAGCTATAGATGCATTCTCAAGTCCTGGTATGGAATGTATTAAGATTTTTTGAACATCTTCCGGTAGGCTGTTAGATAGGCCATTTGGGTACACAAGGGAACTTTTTCGCCCTTCAGGTTCTATGAAAACATGGTGTGATTCTTTATGTTCGAATTTAATTACTTTATCTTCGACAGATGGACAATATCTGACACCTTTTCCTTCAATCAATCCTCCATAAAGTGCACTTTTTTCAATATTTTTCCTGATAATGTCGTGTGTTTTGGGTGTCGTATGTGTGATGTGGCATGGTATTTGGTCTGATCCAGGTGACCATGGGGTTAAAGAAGAACAATGTTCCACGTGGAACATTGATTGATTTTCGCTTTCATTTTTCAATGTTGCAGAGCTTGTAACGCGTGTAAATTCCTTTGAAGCCTGCCAAGAAAAAAAATAAGGGTGTTCCAGGCCTTCCTGTACGGTCATCTTTGAGTAATCGAGTGTATCCCTTTCCAATCTCGGTGGAGTCCCGGTTTTTAGTCTACCTGATTTAAACCCAAGTTCCTTCATCTCCTTTACAAGAGATCTATCGGAATCCTCTCCAATTCTCCCTCCACTACGTTTCGTGTGTCCGACAAAAATTGTTCCATTCAGAAACGTTCCAGGAGCGAGAACAAGCGAAATACACATCAACGGTTTTCCATCTTTGATTTTTACACCAGCTACTTTGCTTCCCCTTATCAAAATTCCACAAACCGTTGCTGAAAGAAGATCAAGATTTTTTTGTTCACGGATCACCCTCTGCATGCGTCGGCTGTATGCATCTTTGTCGCATTGAACACGTGTGGAACGTACGGCAGGACCCTTCCTAGTATTGAGCACTCTGAACTGTATACCCGTGTAATCCGCGTTCCTCCCTATTTCCCCACCTAACGCGTCCAGTTCATAGACCAAATGTGATTTTGCAATTCCCCCTACAGCTGGATTGCATGACATACGGGAAACAGAATGAGCATTGTGTGTTATAAGCAATGTCCTCGCACCAAGTCGTGCTGATGCAAGAGCCGCCTCGCATCCTGCATGACCACCACCAACAACAATAACGTCAAATGGCCTGTTAAAACTCATTTCAAATATCATATTCAGTTGATATTATGTAACTATTTTATAATAAAAATATTATGTAAATTATTCTACTTGCCTATGCAGAATCTGGAAAATATGGAGTCAAGAAGTTCATGTGTGTATGTCCGCCCAAGAATCCCTCCAATGTGTGATAAGGCCTGCCGCATGCTGCTTGACGCCAAAATAAGCATGTCTTGACTGCCTGCCTGAAGAATACTCCAAGCTCCCTCCATTTGCTCCAACGCCATGGATAAAAAATGCTTGTGACGTGATGAAATTACAGCCTGTTGATCCGATCCATGGGAAAAACCCTTAACGCACTCCAGAAGAGCATCCTTCAGTTCAGATACACCCCTTCCATCCAAAAGGCATGTCATGACTGCCCGGTGGGGAGAGACGTCCTTCTGTGTTATCTTTTCCCCTATGTCCGATTTGTTCAGCGCCACAATGGTCATAGCAGGATCCAACCGGCTAAGCCTTTCTCTATCTTCCGTATGAATTTCCCGACACGCCTCCAAAACATAGAGGACCACATCTGCATCTCCCATCAAGGCTGTAGCCCGTGCCACACCTTCCCCCTCGATTTCGCAACGGGTTTGGCGTAGTCCTGCTGTATCCACAAGACGGATCGGGAAGCCGCCCAAGACAAACGATTCCTCAATGGTATCCCGCGTTGTGCCAGGAATAGGGCTGACGATTGCCCGATTCTTCCCCAACAATGTGTTCAAAAGCGTTGATTTCCCGACATTCGGTGGACCACAAATCACAACCAGCGCGCCTTCCCGTAGTATATGCCCCTCCTTCCATGTCACCAGAAGAGCCTTCGCTTTTTCGATCGCTCGGCCCAGACAGGCAAGGCTCTCGCCTATGTCATCCGCCGACAATTCATCATCGGGAAAGTCCAGCATGGCTTCCAGATTCGTTGTCACCGTGAGGCAATCGTTGTAAATATCTGTGAACCATTTAGTTAGAGCGCCTTGGAGTTGTTCAACAGCCGCTTCTGCCGCCCTGTCCGATTCCGCTCTGATGAGATCCGCCACTGCCTCTGCCTGAAGAAGATCAATCCGTCCGTTGAGAAACGCGCGCCGTGTAAATTCCCCGGGTTCCGCTAAACGCGCGCCAGCCAAAAGCACTTGGTCCAGAATGCGCCCAGCGGAAATCCGTCCTCCATGGCAGTGAAATTCGATCACATCCTCACGGGTGTAGCTGTGCGGAGCGCGGAAAATCAAAAGAATCACCTCATCCACATTTCGTGCCGGCTCGCCAGGCTGGCCTATGCTCCGAACATACCCACGCACAAAGGACCCTGCACAGCGTTGGGACGGTAAAGGCGGCGGACCATGGAAAAGCCGATCCGCTATCGAAAGACTGTCAGGTCCAGAGACACGCACAATGGCGATTCCTGCCTGCCCTGGCGCGGTGGCAATAGCTGCAATCGTGTTACAGTGAGCCGTCATCCGTCGGTGAGTGAAAGCATAGAAATCCTGAGGAAAAACGCGCAAGCGCATTCTCCCCTTGGCTTAAAATTCGCCGATAAACGCCAGAAGCGCGGAACCTTTTTCTGGGAAATGGGCGTCGCGGTACCATGGCCAGGACAAAACGCGCGGGAAAAATCGGACTAACCATGGGAACATGCTTCCCCGTGCGGCCGGTTAGCACGACATAGAGCCGGAAAGTGGACGCACACGCCATGCGCATCCGTTACAAGCGGAGCGAAAAAATTCTTCCTTCCGCCCGATGCACCACGCATTCGTTGCAGTATGCACCTTTCTGCCACACGCCATTCGGATGAAAGCCAATGGTATCCGGGTCTTTGACTTTCTCCCCCCTTCCCGTTGCGCAACATCGCCGGTGCTGGCGATGGAGGCATGGATATTGGGTCAAGAGACAGCGCCGACCCTCACCTCCCGCTTCTGCCGCAACCTCACACCATCCGGCCGTGCCGACTCTGCCCAGGCTGATCGCATCCGGGCGGCGTGGCCATGGCTCAATGCCGCGTCATCTAAGACGCGTAGCAACCGAGTTCTTTGGCCAGGCGAACGAACGTGCGAAACGTTTCTAAGCTCACGGAATCCGGAACGGAATGATCGGTGCTGGCTATGTAACCGCCCCCTTCTTTCATCGCCGGAATAACACGCCGCATCTCCTCCCACAGTTTCTCCGGCTGATCGTACAGCACCGCGTTCAGCCCGCCGTGGAAAGCCAGTTGCCGACCGTACTGCTGCTTGAGGGCCACCGGGTCCATGCCGGCCTTGACCTCCAGCGGGTCGAGCATGTCCACACCGATTTCGATCAACTCAGGAACGAACGGTCGGATGTCGCCGCAGGAATGGAGATGAACCTTTATCCCCTTGGCTTTCGCCCAGTCGCAGGCTCGTTTGTGCACCGGCTTGAGGAGATCACGATACATCTGCAGAGAGAAAAACTGATGCAGCTTATATCCCATGTCGTCCGGCCAGCAGATTTCGTCAAAATGGTACCCGGCCTCCCAGACCGTGTCGAAAAGCGCCAGGTCCACGTCGAGCTCATGATTCCACATCTCAACGACCCATTCCGGGTCCGTCGCCATGGCAAAGAGCAACCGTTCCGTTCCCACAAAATGGGAGTGCGTGACATCAAACCCAAACCAGAACGAAGCGCGCACCCACCATCCTTCTTTTCGCCAACGCGGATACTCCTGCCGCAGTCGTTCCCAGTTTATCCGGTCGCGTGACGGACTCATGCGCTCCTTCGCTTTGCGCCAAGAATCCGGATCCGTCACCGTAAACTGCAGGTATTCCGGCACACCCCCGCGATGCTTCCAGGTTTTGCGCGTAGCCCCCCAGGCCGTGGTGCGCACCACGTATTCCTCGGTTTCCTCCAGGGTAGTCACCGAATAGCGCGGCGAATTGTCCGCACCAATGCTCGCCACCCGGTCCAGTTCGAAAAATTCGGCAACATCCACTCCCGGCGGCATTCCTTCCCGACGCCAACGTGTCACGGTGGCTTCCCAGGGACTATCCATCACGGGAATACGGTCTGCTTCCTGATGCTCGTACATGCGCCGAATGCGTTCGTGACTTGTCATGGTCCTAATTCTCCTGGGCAAACACGATTTGGCCCCACGTTTCAACCGAACCGTGAGGTACGGGATGAGGCGTTGGCCACGCAGCCTAAGCACCTCCCTGCAAACCGTGTCAGCGCCTCTTAGATACAGCTCTCATACATAGTCTTTTCACGTTCGTACGGCAACACGGATGTGGCACACAGCCTCGCAATGTCCTCCCGCAAGACAATCCCCACTTTAATCCTGCCGGGCGCCAAACAACGCTTGCTGGGCCGTTTGAACGGGTGCTATCCTGTTGCCGGGCAGACGCCAGGTGCCGGCGTGGCTACGTCTTCCTCACGCCGTTCGTCCTTTCCTACCTGGCCGTTGCTCCATGCCACTTCCGGTGAAAAGCCAAGGGCGACATCAAGGGGACCGTTCCCCGACCCCATCGCGGCTGAACACGCGTGTGGCCGTATGGATACTCCTTGTCCTGATCGCCGTCAGCGTGGCTGCAGGAATGGCCCTGGTGGGGTTCCGACGCCGCGCGGCTTCCACGGGACCGGTCTGGATCGATCCCCATCACGTAGATGGTCTGTCCGCGCTGGATGAGGTTCGCCGGCTGGTGGAACTCGGGCCGCGCCATGCTGGCACGCCGGGCGCAGAACGGGCGGCCCGCCATATCGCTGACCGGCTCAAGGCTCTTGGCATACGGACGATCATCGAAGAATTTCGCGACGCGACGCCGCGGGGTGAAGCGATATTTCGCAATGTGCTCGGAGTGCTGCCGGGGACAAGCGATTCCATCATCGTGTTGCTTAGCCACTATGATACGAAGGCGGGCATTTCGAAGACCTTTGCTGGAGCGAACGACTCCGGCTCCAGCACAGGCCTTCTACTCGAGCTGGCGCGTGTCCTACACCGCTGCCAACCCTTGCCCTGCAGTTTCCTCCTCGCCTTTCTCGATGGGGAAGAATGTCAAGTCCGCTATGCGGAAAACGATGGATTGCACGGCAGCCGATACCTCGCCAGCCGGATGAAGGTGGATGGCCGAGCCCGGGATGTTCGGGCGGTCCTTCTCCTCGATATGGTGGGCGATGCGAATCTAACCGTTACGGTGCCGCGAAATTCTTCGCCCGTGCTCGTTTCCCTACTGTTCGATGCGGCACGGGAGGAAGGCGTTCGCGACAAGTTCTCGTTGGCTCCGATCGCCATCCTCGACGATCATGTCCCTTTTTTGTTGGCCGGCATGCCAGCCGTGAACGTTATTGATTTCCAGTATGGCTCGCTCCCTGGGAAAAACGACTATTGGCACTCCGTGCAGGATACCATGGACCGGCTCAGCCACCGCTCGCTGGAAACGGTCGGCCGTGTCGTCATCCGCCTCATCAACCGCTTAACCGGAGCTGCCCACCCTATCCCCTCATCGGATCGGAGGGCGGCTCGCCCATGATCGTTTTGCCGAAGGGTTCAACCCTTTTCGGCTTTCTCGCGAAAGAGGCGTATCGTTCCCTCGTCGGGTTAGGCGACGTCCCGCTTCAGGTTTGGCATCAAGCCGAGCGAAAAAGTCGTCTTGCCAGGCATGGCCACTTCCCGATAATGGCATGCGGTTTAGTCGTGGCGACGATGATGCACAAGCCGGCGGCATATCCGAAGTTTTCACGGCTCCTGCTCTGTCCGCTCCTCCCGCATGGCAGAAGACGGGACGCGTTGGATGGCGCTCCCCCCCCTTGCAATAAGAAGCAAGAGGGATAGCGTGGCTATAAAAAAAAAGGGGAGCCTACCCGAACGAACGACCAGGACAGCACGCCGATGACTAAGAACGCCGTGGTCCATAAAAACCAGGTGCTCACCAGCCCGATGTTTAGCGAGCCGATGCGGGTAGAGAGCGTGCGCGCCAACGGGAACGGAACATGGGTTCTCGGACTCGTGGGCACGCAAAGCGAACGCTTCCGCGAGGTCACGCTGACCGCCGAAGACCTTGCCGGCCTTACCATTCGCCACAGCGGTGTCAGCTACGATGGCGACGGCCGCCTCCTTCGCCTCGGACTTCAGGCCTACTCACTTGGGATCGCCTATGAGTTCGATCCCTATTTTGGTCTTTC